>ENA-OZKW01000075-OZKW01000075.1-human-gut-metagenome-genome-assembly--contig:-NODE-75-length-29030-cov-36.441277_pt1 | contig 29030 bp, 24 predicted proteins | sample MGYA00244833_ERZ653778 | MGnify/ENA primary metagenome ERZ653778 (study PRJEB26926, sample SAMN06165284) | human gut metagenome | biome: ENVO:00009003; feature: ENVO:2100002; material: ENVO:00002003... | reverse complement strand
AAATTACCTGTCAAAACTTTTGGAGGCGAACGCATTTTGATGCGTCCGCCCTACACCTGTTGTGCATGCGGTAGTCAACTGTTATGCACCAACTATTATCCAGACTTATGACACACCCTCATTAACCAAGAAATCTCTCTTATAAATTCAAAAAGGGGACTGGCCACCGCCAGTCCCCAAGACGAGAGAGATATAAGTGTTGACTTGGTCAACAACGAGGCAAATCACTTTGCCTTATATCTTTAATATTATTCCTAGACAATATCATTAGAAACATCATCTAGGAATAATTCATGTATAGCAAAAGTATATTACTTGTTATCAGAACTCATATATCCATGTGAGCTATCAGTTCCTCATCAGAAGAATAGCCGAGAGTTTTTTGGCATTCCTGTTGAAAGAACGAGCCCTCCCATGAGCATGGTCAATCTTTTTACCGTAATTTTCTCTCTTAAAAATTAAACAACTTACAAATATTGGGTGCAAAGATACATACTTTTTGTTAATTAAACAAATTTTTAGCAAACAATTTGATATAAAATACCAACCTTACGGAACTTTATGTATATTTTTCGCATATTTTATTACTTTTCGTAAGCTTTTTGGTATTTGTTCTCCCAAAACGTAAATAACAAGAAGAAACTGGGCACAAAAGGGAAGTTTTAAAAACAGAAAGGCAAACATGCCATTCACTACAACAAATGACATGTTTGCCCTTATTATTTTATTAAAATGAAACCCGCCTATCAAAAAGGCTTCGTCAAGATTACACTTAATTAAATATAGGGAGTTATAAAAACAGAGTCAATAAACCTGGGAATTTAAATCACGCCAAAATGAAGAAGAGCATTCTTAACACCATCTTCATCCACATGAGTCGTAATGTAATCGGCTACCTGCTTGAGATTATCTCCCGCATTGCCCATCGCAACACCGATGCCTGCCTCCCGGACGATGGAAATATCATTGCCGCCATCGCCGAAAGCCATGGTTTCATCTATGTTCAAACCCAGATAATCAGCCATTGCATGCAAGCCCTTGCCCTTATCAGCATCAGCTGCCGTAATATCCGTAAAGGCAGGATGCCATCTGCCAGACGTGCAGTTGCTAAGCGTAGGCATCAGGAGCGCCTCCTGCTCTACCGAACAGAAAGGGGTTACCTGCAGAATCTGCTCATCTCCCAGTTCATTCACATCGGTCAGGAAGATTTCGCAATCCACCCCCAGTCCCTTGGCAAAGATTTCATAAACCTCATCGGTATAATGATGAATAGCAAGATGATGCTCTCCTACGACGATTGCCGGATAATCATCACGGTCGGCTGCCTCGATAATCTTCTTTACATCTTCAGGAAGGATGGCGTGCTGGCTCACCACCTTATCGCCTACAAAACAGCGGGCTCCATTGGTGGTAATGTAACCGTCGATGAGATGTTCTATCTGACCGAGGTTAGTAATGAGGAGCTGCGGACGACCGGTAGAAATATACACCTCTACCCCATTCTTCTTAGCCTGCTCCAAGGCATCTACCGTGCTCTGCGGAATCTTGTGGGTCTTGAAACTCACCAGGGTGCCGTCAATATCGAAAAATAATGCTTTTATCTTCTTATCCATAACAGTATCTTTTATACCTTATTATATATATAATGCAAAATCGGATCTGTAAGTACAGAAAAACCGATGCAAAAGTACGAAAAAACAAATAAATAGCAAAAAATATAAAGATTTATTAGATTTTACTTGCATCGAAAAGAGAAAAAACGTATATTTGCCACATCTTTATGCCCGAGGAAACTCCGAGATAATGCATAGAGCAACTAGTAAATAAGAACGGTTATGAGTAAGAAGCCCTATCGGTTACTGGCATCCCTGTTGCTGATGCTCGTAGCGACGCTTACTTCATGCGAAAAGTTTTCGATTGACGAAACAACCGGAAAATCACGTGAGGCAAACGCCAATGTAACTATCCATGTGCAGAAAATTGAAGGCACAAGTTTGTTGACAACCAAAGCTGACGACAAGCAGATGGCGCTGGGCGATGTGTGTTCCAGACTGACGGTTGCTATCTTTGATGGAGAAGACAAACTGGAATCAATCAACCAGCAGTCTACCGACAACGGCTTCGGAACAGCCCATGTGAGTCTGGACGAAGGAGAATATCGGCTGGTGGTAATTGCCCATAACGGAAAGGGAAACTGCTCTGTCAGCGCACCCGAGAAGGTGAAGTTTACGAGCAACAAGCTTACCGACACCTTTTATTATTACGGCCGGTTGAGCGTAACGGCAGATGGAGCCACCACCAACATCAACCTGAAGCGAGCAGTTGGTGCCTTCAAGGTACATATTACCGACGAAACCATTCCCGAAGAAATCAGGAGCATCAAGTTCTATTATACCGGTGGCAGCAGTACCCTGGATGCAACCACCGGATTCGGCTGCGTAAACAGTCGTCAGACCGAAAATTTCAGTATGAAAGATGGCGGCAGAGACTTTACCGTCTACACCTTCCCGCATGAAGAAGAGAAGAACATCAAGATGAGCATCAGCTTTCTGGATGCCGATGCCAAGGTGGTAAAGAGTTTTGAAAAAGCTGATTTGAAAATTCATCAGAACAAGATGGCCTATACCGAGATTTCCATCGCTAACGGATTCAGCGGAGGAGGCGACAGTGCGGGTGGCGGAATCGGCATCACCGTAGACCCTACCTGGGGCGAGACAGAACGGGTGAATTTCTAAGAAACAGACGATTAAAGGAATACGGAAAACTAGAAGGTATGTTCTATTTTTCCACAATGCAATATATTTTTTGATTCTTAAAGATTTGATAAACAAAATTTCTTTGTCGTTTAAGAATAATTCCATAATTTTGCATCCAATATTATATAATATTATAAACAAAGGATGAAAAAATATATAACTCTTATCATGCTGATGGGAGCATTGATTCCTGCCGGGGCTCAGGCACAAGCACTGAGCCTTGACAGTTGCCGTGCCATGGCGCTGCGCAACAACAAGCAGCTCAATGCCTCGAAGCTCAAGAAGGACGTGGCGTATAATCTGAAGAAATCGGCACGTACCAAATATCTTCCTAAAGTAGATGCTTTAGGCGGTTACGAATGGTTCAGCAGAGAAATTTCGCTGCTGAACGACGGTCAGAAATCAACATTCAGCAATATCGGTTCTACTGTTACCGGAGGAATCTCGGGAGGAGCCAGCAATCTGATGAGCCAGCTTGTCAGTCAGGGAATGATTACCCCAGAACTGGCACAACAGATAGGCGGACTGATGAATGAGAAACTGGGACCCCTGCAGCAGCAAGGCAATGCGCTGGGAGAGAAACTGGTAGATGCATTCCGCACCGACACCCGCAACATCTGGGCAGGAAGCGTGATGGTTCGCCAGCCTATCTATATGGGTGGAGCCATCATTGCAGCCAACAAGATTGCCGATATCGGAGAACAGATTGCAGAGAATGATCTCGACCAGCAGACCCAGAGCACGCTCTACAGCATAGACCAGGCTTACTGGCTCGCCGTTTCGCTGAAGCAGAAGCAGAAACTCGCCATCAGCTACTGCGACCTCGTAAAGAAACTGAACGAGGATGTTCACAAGATGATTCAGCAGGGAGTTGCCACCAAGGCAGACGGACTGAAGGTAGACGTAAAGGTGAACGAGGCTGAGATGCAGATTACTCAGGCTGAAGACGGACTCGCACTGTCGAAGATGCTGCTCTGCCAGCTCTGCGGCATTCCGATGAACCAGGAAATCACACTTGTCGATGAAGATAAGGAAACCCTGGCTTTATCAGGAACTCCTGTTGACACCGAGCAGCAGAGAGTAGCCGCACAGGATTCAGCGATGAACACCCGTCCGGAGCTCCGCATGCTGCAGAATGCGCTCGACATCTCTAAAGAAGCTACCAATATGGTTCGCGCCATCAATCTGCCTCACGTCATGCTGACGGGCGGCTACATGATTTCGAACCCGAACGTATTCAATGGTTTCCAGAAGAAGTTTACCGGTGTCTGGAACGTAGGCGTGATGGTTCATGTTCCGGTATGGAACTGGTTTGACGGAGCCTACAAGGTGAGAGCCGCCAAGGCTGCCAGCAATATCGCCCAGATGAACCTGGATGATACAAGAGAGAAGATTCATCTGCAGATTACCCAAAGCCAGTTCAAGGTAAAGGAAGCCCAGAAGAAGCTCAACATGGCAATGAAGAATATCGCCAGTGCCGAAGAGAACCTGAGATGCGCCAACCTCGGTTTCAAGGAAGGCGTGATGGAGGTTACTGACGTGATGGCTGCACAGACTGCCTGGCAGAAAGCACAGAGCCAGAAGATTGATGCAGAAATCGACGTGAAGCTGACTCAAGTAGGGCTGAACAAGGCGCTGGGTATCCTGCAGTAACGGCTACCGGGGAGGAAATCCGATGGAATCGGATTTAACGGAGGCCCAACGGGGGACTTTTTCCCCGGTTTCTTCTTTAAAATATTTATAAAAACAAATTTAAAATCAGATTAAGCAAATGTCTAAGAAATCACAGCATAACAACATATTGCTCGCTGTAATCGGTTTTACAGCAGTAGTCATTCTCGTAGGCGTCATCGGTTTCTTCACCCTGGAACAGAAGGATGACACCATCCAGGGCGAGGTAGAAGTATCAGAATACAGAGTATCCTGCAAGCTGCCAGGACGCGTGGTAGAACTCCGCGTTCAGGAAGGCGATTACGTTCATGTGGGCGATACGCTCGCCATCCTCGAAGTACCGGAAATGAAATCGCAGGAACAGATGCTCCAGGCTACCAACGCTGCAGCCGAGGCTATGAAGGACCTGACGGATGCAGGTGCACGAAAGGAACAGATTCAGGGTGCTTTCCAACTGGTTCAGCAGGCTGAAGCTGCCGCAACCATCGCCAAGAAGACTTACGACCGCATGCAGAACCTTTACAACGAGGGCGTAATCAGCGGTCAGAAGCGCGATGAGGCTTACGCTGCCTATAAGGCAACAGAGGCTCAGGTGGCTGCTGCCAGAAGTCAGTACGACATGGCGAAGAACGGAGCCCGCGAGCAGGAGAAGCGTATGGCTGCCAACAACACCCAGGCTTCGAAGAGCGCTGTGGATGTAGTGAAGAATCTTCTGAAAGAAACCGTTCAGGTGGCTCAGTGCGAGGGCGAGGTAAGCAATGTCTATCCTAAGGTAGGCGAGCTGGTAGGCCTCGGTTCTCCTATCATGAGCATCTCCATCATGAGCGATATGTGGGGAACCTTCAATGTTCGCGAAGATCATCTCAAGGGTCTGAACAAGGGCGATGTGTTCACCGCTTACGTTCCAGCCTTCAACAAGGACATCAAGATGAAGGTTTACTACCTGAAAGACCAGGGCTCTTACGCTACCTGGAAGGCAACCAAGGATAATGGCGACTACGACCGCAAGACATTCGAGGTGAAGGCCCGTCCTATCACAAAGATTGAGGGATTGCGCCCGGGAATGTCACTCATCATTAAATAACATTGAACTTTGAGATTTGAACTTTGAACTTTATGATTAGTTTTCTTCTTTGAGTTTACAATAAAATTTTGAGAAATTAAGCATATCATAAAGTTCAAAGCTCAAAGTTCAATGTTCAAAGTAAACAAGTTCTATGTTTAAGAAATTATATCATATAGCCCTCAGAGAATGCGGCATCATGTGGAAGAATCCCATTTATCTCTTCTGCATGGTCATCTTCCCCATCGTGGTGGTGATTTTCTTCACCACGCTGATGAAGGGAGGAGTGCCTACCGACATGCCTGTGGGCATAGTAGATCAGGACAACTCGGCTACATCGCGCCAGCTGGTACATAAGCTCGATGCCTTCCAGACCACCAAGGTAGTGGCTCACTACGAAAACATGGCAGAGGCAAGACATGCTATCCAGAAGAACGAAATCTACGCCTTCCTGCTGATTCCTGACGGAACGGAGGCAGGCCTGATGGCCCAGAAGCAGCCTAAGATTTCATTCTATTACAGCAGCGTATCGTTGGCAGCCGGCTCCCTGCTCTTCCGCGATCTGAAAACCATCTCTACCCTGGGAGGTGCGGCGGCAGGAATGGCGAAACTTTCGGCACTGGGAAAGACAAATGATGAAATCATGACCTTCCTGCAGCCTATCGCCGTAGATCTGCACATGATAGGCAACCCATACGCCAACTACAACTATTATCTTTCGAGCGTAATGGTGCCGGGACTCATCATGCTGTTCATCTTCCTGATTACACCTTATTCTATAGGTACGGAACTGAAGTTCAACCGGGCAAGAGACTGGATGCGGATGGCAGGCAACAATCCTTATCTCGCCATTGCAGGTAAGATGCTGCCACAGACGCTCATCTTCCTGAGTATCTTCCTGCTGTTCGAATTCTACATCTATTATGTATTACAGTTTCCACATCCGGGCGGCGCGCTTCCTATCATCCTGTTAGGCATTCTGAGCGTACTCTCCTGCCAGTGTTTCGGCATCTTTGCCTTCGGACTGATGCCTTCGCTCCGTATGTCGATGAGTATCTGTTCGTTATGGGGCGTGGTGAGTTTCTCCATCTGCGGAGCCACCTATCCGCTCTTCTCGATGGACTCACCGATCCAGTCTATCGGTCAGCTCTTCCCGATGCGCCACTATTATATGATTTACCAGATGAACATCTTCAATGGTTTCCCGATGGGCGATGCTGTGCTCCACTGGGGCGCAATGGTGCTGTTCTGTGCCCTGCCGATGCTCACTATCTGGAACATCAAGAAGGCAATGTTAGTATATAAATACCTACCATAATGAAGAAAAGTAGTTTATTATATAAGATTATCAATGGCATCTGGGACATGTGCTACATCTGGAAGACGGAAATGCGCAACGTTTTCCGCGATGAGGGTGTGCTCATCTTCTGCATTCTGGTGCCGTTGGGTTATCCGCTGCTCTACTCGTGGATTTACAACAACGAGGTGGTGAGAGAAGTGGATACGGCGATTGTGGACCTGAGCCACAGTCACAGTTCTCGCGAGTTTATCCGCGATTATAATGCTTCGCCAGATGCCAAGGCTACCTATTACTGCAACAGTCTGGACGAGGCGAAGGAACTGGTGCGCAGGCAGGCGGTTCACGGAATTCTTTACTTCCCTGCCGACTTCGATACGAAACTGAACCGGGGCGAACAGGCGCATGTGGGAGTTTACTGCGATATGAGTCTGATGCTGACCTACAAGGCGATTTATCAAACCTCGCAAGCCGTAGCCGGCCACATCAACTCGGGCATTCAGATAACGCAAGCAGGAGGATTTACGGATAGAGACGATGAGATTACCACCGAGCCGCTCGCCTTTGATGAGGTTCCGATATTCAACACGACAGGAGGTTACGGAAATGCCATTCTGCCGGCTGTGCTGGTTCTTATCTTGCAGCAGACGATGCTGCTGGGCATAGGAATGGCAGCGGGAACTTCGAGAGAACTCAACAGAAACCGCGAACTCATACCGGTAAGCGAGCATTATGGCGGTATTTTCCGCATTGTTTTCGGCAAGGCATTGGTTTATTTCATGGTTTATGCCGTGATGGGAATGTATCTTACGCTGGTGGTTCCTAAGCTGTTCAGTTTTGTAAGTATGGTAACGTGGACCACTATTCTCGGTTTCCTCCTTCCTTACATTCTTTCGTGTGTTTTCTTCGGTCTGATGCTGTCGTGTCTGGTAAGATATCGTGAAAATGTGATGCTTCTGGTGGTATTTACCTCCGTTCCATTGCTTTTTATGACGGGAGTTTCATGGCCACTGAGCAATATTCCAGCCTTTTGGCAAGGATTTTCGTGGGTTTTCCCATCCACTTTCGGCATCCGTGGGTTCCTCAGAATCAGCAGTATGGGCGCTTCGCTTTCAGATATTCTGCCGGAATTCAGAGCACTCTGGATACAAGCCGGCGTCTATTTCCTCGCTACCTGCCTGGTTTTCAGGCAACAACTTCGCTCAGCAAGACTCAAGGCCAACCTTACAGCTGAAGTAGCTGAAGAAGAGGATGAGGCAGAAGAAATTGTTGAGAATGGATAATGTACAATGAATAATTTCGGGAGTGACCATGCAAAAAACGACTGTTAACTGTTAACCTGTTAACCCCCTGATAAAAAAAGCTAGGACTGCTTGAAGGCAATCCTAGCTTTTTTGTATTTAAACCTAACCGGATAGATTACTTGTGAGTACTTACAATCTTGGTTGGAGCCTTCTCGGCATTTCTGCGGTTCACTACTGTCACGATGCTCTGGGCAAGGCTCAGGAAAGCCTGACCGGTGATGGAATCAACCTTGGTAGCAGCAGGCGCCCCATCATCACCACCCTCGCAGATACTCTGAACGATAGGAATCTGGGCGAGCAGAGGCACATTCATCTCCTTAGCGAGATTCTTGCAACCCTCCTTACCAAAGATATAATACTTGTTCTCAGGCAACTCGGCAGGCGTAAAATAAGCCATGTTCTCGATAAGACCGAGGATAGGCACATTCACCTTATCATTCTGATACATGTCAATACCCTTTCTCGCATCGGCAAGCGCCACCTGCTGAGGCGTACTTACGATAACCGCACCCGTAATGGCCAGCGTCTGGAGCAGAGTAAGATGAATATCGCTTGTGCCAGGAGGCGTATCAAGGATAAAGTAATCCAACTCACCCCAGTCAGCATCAGCAATCAGCTGCTTCAGGGCAGAACAAGCCATTCCGCCGCGCCACAGAGTAGCCGTAGTAGGACTTACGAAGAAACCGATACTCAGAAGCTTCACGCCGTATTTCTCGACAGGTTCGATGAGGTCTCTGCCGTCCTTGTGAACAGAATAAGGACGCTCCTCCTCAACACCGAACATCTTAGGCATGGAAGGACCGAAGATATCCGTATCGAGCAAGCCTACCTTATAGCCCAACTTAGCCAGGGCGATGGCGAGATTGGCAGAAACGGTGCTCTTGCCTACTCCACCCTTACCAGAGCTCACAGCGATGACGTTCTTCACCTGTGGCAGCATCTTTCCCACCTCAGGACGAGGAGCCGACTTGAACTCAGTAACGATTTCCACCTCCACATCTTTCGAAATATGATAATGGATGGCAGCCTCAGCCGCCTTCACCGTACTCTTGAGGAAAGGGTCCGTATCACGAGGGAAGAGCAGAACCACCTTCACCTTCATACCATTGATGCTAGGCGTATCTGCCAGCATCTCGCTCTCTATGAGGTTCTTCTTGGTGCCTGGATAAATCACCGTAGCAAGAGCCTCTTCAATCAATTTTGGATATAATGTCATCATTTCTTTTTATTTATTTGGTGCAAAAGTAACAATAAATAATGTAATAAGCAAATAAAAACTAAATAATTTCAGATATTAAACACTTTTATGTATCTTTGCAAATTGCAGAAATGTGTAGTTTCAGCAAAAAGCGAATCTACAACTGAACAGACAAAAACGGAAGAAAAATGAAATATAAAAAGATTATATTAGGCGTTGCCTTGGCTCTGGCCTGCTTCTCAAGCCTGAATGCCAACGCGCTGACCGAAAGCAAAGTGAAGAAGACGGAAACTCAGACCGTAGCACCCAACGTTTACTGGACCGACGGCTACGGAAGAGTATCTTATACCACCAACTCTATCATCTCACCAGTCGTGAAGATTGCCCTCAAAGAATTTGCGGGCGATATGAAGGCCGTGACCGGATTCGAAGCGAAAGAGAAAAATGGTGCCCCGATACAGATTTATCAGCTCGACCAGCTCTCCAACAAGGAGTTTTCGGCAGTAGAAAAACTCGGTGCGCCCCTGCATCTTATTATCACCGGAAAGGATGCTTTTTACATCGGGACGCGGAAAAAGAAGGTCATCGTAATCGGCAGCAATGCCCGCGGAACGGCTTACGCCATCATGAAACTCTCTGAACTGGCTGGCGTTTCTCCTCTGATGGCATGGAACGATCTGAAGCCTGCTCAGCGCAAGAGTATCTACACCCCCGTTGACCAGCAGTGGATAGAGGTTCCGAGAATAGAATTCAGAGGACTTGCCCTGAACAACAGCCAGTGGATGAAGCCGCAGAACTACAGCCGCATCGCCCGATTGATGCTGCGCCTGAGAGCCAATACGCTGTGGCAGGTAGACGGCAAACACGAGGCTACTTACAACAAGGCTGTGGTAGACAGTTTCGACATCTGTGTGGCGGAAAACTACAAGGTAACGGAGTTTGTGGGCAAGAAGCACAAGAAGAAACACCGCAAAACCATCGAGAATGTGAAGCTGGTCTGCTCGGATGCACAGATGGAGATGAGCAATCTCTCGCCGGGCCTGCTTCTCGAAATGCTCAACAGCAAGGATTATCTGGAGAGCAAGAATGCCCAGCGCGGCAAATCGCACCGCTCTGAGGCGCATAACGACGAAGACTGCGCCTGGATAGCCAATATTACCAATCCGAAGCTGTCAACCTTCCAGCTAGCCATGATGATGAATCTGGCGTGGAATAAAAACGCCCTGAAAGCGGGTTGCAAGACGTATATCCAGAACACTCTCAACGCATACTTTGGCACCATTACAGGCAGGAAAATCATGCCTCTGATGGAAGAATATTACCGTCTTACCAGCATCCGACATTCCGCTTATATGGCGATGCCTTACGGCGATACAGAGTTCCATTCAGGCGAATTCGGCAACGAACTGGAGCGTTTCCTCTACCGCTACGATCTGTTGAAGGCGAAGACAGAATCCATCGAGCGCATGCTGCCTCAGAACCAGAAAGACGGTTTCTTCGAGGTAGTGAAATATCCGATTTTCCTGGCAGCCTTCGTAGCAGAAAAGGAGCTGGAGGCACAGGAAGCAAGACACATCGCCCGTCCGGGACTGTTTAATAAAGACGATGAGGCAAAGGCTGCAGCAGCTGTGAGCATCGATGCTTACAACAAACTGAAGCAGCTCAATGCCTACTACAGCCGCATCAGAAACGGCAAATGGAAGGATTTCATCCTTACCAACGGCGCAGAGATGCAGGCTCCACAGATTCCGGGCACACTGCCTGCTGCCGACATCAAGAGACTGAAAGCTGATGCCTTCGACCGCGGCAACGATCTCAAGCCGCTCTCTGTAGTTACCGACGACATCATTGCCAAGAATGCCTGGGAATGGAGCAAGGCTACCGAATCGCCACTTGCCCAGGCTGAGGTAAGAGGAGCCGAGAAGATTACCGTCCGTCCGCTTTTAGGCCACAGCGGCAAGGCTGTGAAATTGCCGAAGGGAGCCAGTCTGAGCTATGATTTCTACAGCGACAAGAGCGGTGATGCGCGTTTCACCATCGCCGTGGTTCCTTGCTTCCTTAACGCTGTAAAGGATATGAGGGTGAGTGTGAGCATAGACCGTGGCGAACCGGTAATCTGCCAGTTGAAGGAGGTTTACAACACTAAGGACTGGAAGTTTGACCTGTGGCGCGGCCAGACGCTGAAGAGTTTCTATGTTACGCTGCCTGGCGGCAGTCACAACGTTACCATCAAGGCTTTAGATGACAATGTGTTGATTGACCAGTGGGTTCTGGATTACGATGTAGACAGAGAATATTACGTATTCCCAGTTGCAAAATAAGAGGCTTTTTATGCTGTTTTCAGGCTTAAATGAAGACCGGGCAGAGGCATAAATAAAGACGGGGCAGAGGCATAAATGAAGACCGGGCAGAGGCTTAAATGAGGGCTGTAATGAGGCTTTTTGTAGCTTTTCATGAGGCTTTTCATGATACTGAAATGTGTTAAGAATCCTAACTCGCTCTAATTTGGACTTTGATTGAAAATCAAGAAGTTGGGCGTTTGCCTATATTATATAGGTAACAATATGGAAACGAGCGGACTTCTGCTCGTTTCTGTATTTTGCTATATGCAAAGAACGCCTCAATTCGGGGACAAAGATACGATATTTTTCTAAATATCCACTGATTTACAAGAGGAATTTTATGGAAATTAGAACTTTTTATAGTAAAACCTTGCTTCGCAAGTAATTTGAGATAAGAAACATCAGTGAATCCAAATTTAATGTATATTGTCAGTTTCCACAATTTTCACCGTGGTACGCCTCCCAACAATATGTACCACAGTGAAACTTCTTTTTTTATATAGTTGTGCGAAAAAACATCAAGTCAATTCTTGTCTTCATCTGTCGAGCCAATTCTTCAATTGCATGATTTTGTCTTTGCTGACCACAATTCGCAACTCAGGAAATCCATGAAGGCTAATGGTCATTTTGTATTTGAAGAAATTGGTGAGTTTGTCAATGCGCTCGATATTTACCATATATTGGCGGCTGACACGGAAGAACAAATTGGGATTCAGTTGCTGTTCCAAGTCACTCAAAGATTGATTGATGGTTACAGAATTACCATCACTAAGATATGCTCTAACGACACCATTCTCCGAGAAGAAATAACTAATGTCAGTAGTCTTGACAAGTTTGAAGCCATCATAGATATGCACAAGGAAATGGTCTCTCCATTTCTTGCCTGTTGCCATCCCCATTTTCTCCATCAGAACTGAGTAATCTATGATTTTATTGCACAGGGCTTTAGCCTTTGTTATAGCTTTCTCCAATTCTTCTGCCAATATCGGTTTCTGAAGATAGGCGATGCCATTGCTCTTGAATGCTTCCAAGGCATATTCATTATAAGCCGTGGTGAATATCACAGGCGAAGTTGGGGCTATCTCCAAGAAAGCCTCGAACACATCACCATCGCCCAGTCTTATATCCGCAAAGATTACATCCTCGTCATGCGGATTTTGCAGATAGTCGATGACCGCTCTCATTGTTGTTAACGGTCCTTGTATTTCCATAGAGTTGTCTATGTTTTGCAAGAGGCGTTTCAGTCTTGAAAAGCCACGTTCTTCATCTTCTATGATTAAAACTTTCATGATTTTGATAAGATTGGAAGTTTGACTTCAAAATATTTATTATCGTTACTAACGACTAGTTCCTTTCCTAATTGACTATAGCGCAGACGCAAGTTTGACAATCCCTTTTGTGTTGTAGGTAAAGTGCTCTTTATCGGATTCACTACATTTCTAACGATAATATATTCGCCATGACAATACACTGAGATAGAAAGCGGACTTTCCTTAGTATGACAGTTATGCTTTATCGCATTCTCTACCATCATTTGTATCGCCAATGGTAAGGTCTTATTCTTGCATCTTTCCAGTTCTTCGGCAATTTCCACATGTATGGTATGAGGAGAACTTATCTCTTGAAGCTCACAATAGTTCTTCACGAAATGAATCTCTTCATGTACAGGCACCGTCTCATCATCCAAATGTATGACTACATATCTGTAGATTTCAGAGAATTTCAGAGTGAAACTTTCTGCCTGTACAGGATTCTCCTCAATCAAGTCTGCCAACGTGTTAATGCTGTTGAATATGAAATGCGGATTCATCTGCTGACGCAAGAGATTATTGGTAAGCACTACGTTTTCCTTCTCTTTTCTGATGAGGATGGAACAATAATACATGCACGCATTCACCATGGTCAGCAATGTGGCGATTAATCCAAAAACATATAATCTGTCCCAATACACATCGTTCCCAGCATGCCAAAGATTATCAAATATGTTTTCAAATGCAACAGCCCAAACAGAATTGGCTAGCAGCAAGAATAGGATATGGGTGGCAAAGCGAGGATAGCTTATCTTGTCTCTTACAAAGATGTTACCCAAGAAAAATGAAACCCACAAAGAAAACAATGTGTAAAAGGAACAATATGCAATGTCGAAGCACAAGTTTTCAATGGTGAGACCTGTGCCTACGAATGTTTCAAAGTCCATCAATCCCCACATTATGTAGGAAAAAATACAGGTGGCGATGGATATGATGCACCAATTCTTTATAAAACGATTATATTTGCTCATATTACTCATTTTTGTGTGCAAATTTAGTGCTTTTTTACGAAATTACCAATAGTTAGAGCTATGAAAGACGAAAAATCGCCCATGAATCCGTTATTTTCGCCTACGAACCATGTTATTGGGTAGTAGGACAAGATTCATCTGCAATTTATAGGGACTCATATCCCAATTTCTCCGACTCATGGTGATTGGGCTTGCACGAACCGAAGTAACGTTATAATTTTGCATCCGAAAAATTTAATGTTTTATCAAAAATTGTATTAAAATGAATTTAATTGTCAAACAAAAAATCTTTATGCTCCTATGCATTGTAACACTTATGTGTTCATTGTCAGCATGTGAGTCTGACGACAATGTAAGTGGCGTACTTGATGCCAAGAGTAATGTGAGTGATTTAACGATTAGTGAAACCGACGCTCAGAAATCTTTTGCTAAAATTCTGTCTATTGCAGTAGCAAAGAATGAAGCTTTAAGAACTTTTTTAAAGAGTGAAGCAGAGAAGCAGTATGATAAGGATTATGACGTGTTTTATCCATTTGTAAAAGACAAGACTGTCACAGATGGAAAAACCTTGCGTGACATACTTGTGTCTTATTCTTCAGAAAATGAAATCGCTACAATTGAGAAAAATTTACCTTTGCTGACTGTGATGATACCAGACTTAGCTTCTTTTGGTGCTTTTAGCATCAATAAGTGGGATACTTCTGATGAACAAGTTGCAGTTACATATGCAAAGGATAACGACAATTCTGTATTCTATGCAGAAGGGGATTCCCTTTTGTCTTTACCTAAGGGAGACTTACCTAATTTCCCTTTTATGGTGGTAAAGTCAAACGAGAGAATGAAAATTGTAGGCAAAAAGGCAACTCGTTCTGCCAACAACTCTGACATGGATATGAATAAGTATGATTTTGTTGATTCTGCTTTTGATGGAACAAAATCTTGTGAAACAAGGGCAAAGTATTCTCATTACGACGAAGATAATACCGAAACTGCTCCAGAAGAAAAACCTTATTTGAAAAAAGATAGTCTTGATGAAAGATGTATTACAGCTTACAACTACTTTCGCAACAACAAGTATTTAATCGATAGAGAATATGTCTATTATGGTCTGTCACCAAACAATAAAGAAAATGGCAAGTTGGATCCAAATATAAGAGAGAAACTATATAAATTTAGAGTTGATCCACAGAAATACGGTGCCATTACAAACGAACAGATAGGAGAAGATCCACATCTTAAAAATGAAGCCGATTATAAAAAAGGACATCCTTCAGGCGAACAAATAGCAAAAGATTTATGGACAGATGGTGCTTATGAAATTGTTTTCCAAGCTTATCTTGGAAGCAGCAATATGGTCGAAACTAAAACAATTTCAGTACGAGGCTCAGACCTATTCTACATTAGTAAATTTCATGTTACTAAACAACACCATACAGGATTCCGTCATAGCAGATGGTGGTACACTACTACCCCAGATGAACTTATGGGGAAATGGGTAAATGTTGCTTATAAAGATATATATCTTACTGGAACATGGGATCTTTCAAATAGTCCTGTAAGTATATACATCAAATTCTTCGAAAAAGACAATGGCACAACAAAAACTATAACAGATAGTTATACAACAAGCTATATCAACAAAGCAGATTTGAGCGCAAGTGGAAAATATGATAAAGGAAGTTTTAGTCTTGGATTCAGCAGCCAAGTAACAAGTCAAAAGACTTTCACCATTTCATATCAATATAAGGATGAAGACGATGATTTAGGTAGCCTATACCTAAACTTCAAAGATCCGATTATTGTGTCAGACAAATATGCTAGTTCAAAAGGCTATGAAATGTACTCTCTCAACACTGGTGCGATAGATGTTGTTATAGCACCTACAAGTATCAGATAGGAAATTGACCGTAAAATTAAAATGGCTATTATTATGGTAAAGAATTTGATAAAGAACAAAAGCTATAGGCTGCTTATGTACACTTTCTTTATGCTAACAGTGTTGGCATCTTGCTCAAAAGACGACGAGCCAGAAGAAGTCATATATCATCAGAGTTATGTTAAGGGTAAGTTGAATGATGCAGAAATATCAATGAATGATGTTAATGCGTTAGTTTCTTCGAGCAAATCCGATTATAGCTTTATAGTCAGAGAAAATGAAGAGAAGGTTTCTGTGTTTGATTGGAATGTAAAACTTATAGATACATCAGACTCTATTGTTACACTTTTCCTTCATCTTGATAACATTTCAAGGACTAATAGCATGATAGCATCTCCAAACAATGACCCTGCATCAGTTCAGACAAAAGACAAATGCTATATTACTGCAGAGGATATAAGAACTGGGAAATCTACAACTTATACTCCAACTGAGCATTCTCAGATTTCTGCAGAATGGAATTATTTTACGGTTACATCTGACCGTAAAACCGAAAAGCATAATGGTGTGACATGGGATTATTCGGGGACAGTTTGGTCTGGCATTAATGGCAGACTTTATGGTACATTCATTAATAGTTCTGCACCAAACCAGGCCATAAAACTTAACATAAATTTCAAATTATATTAAGTCATCTAAGACAAAGGTGTGTCAAGAATTTCTAAACTTGGCACATCTTCATTTTCATCATTTTTTTAAGTTAAATCAAAAGACATTCCCATCTGTTAATTCTAGAGAAGTATCTGTACAAATCCCTGTTAAGTTTGGATATGACTTCACTCTGGGTGAGAAGTTGCATTTCATTCCTTCTGTTGGTGCATATGGTAGATTTTCCATGGTATCTATCAAGGAGAATGTAACAGAGAATACTGGTGAAAACTCAGGAAATAGCTTCAAATGGAACAGCTTCAACAACTATCAACATAATACCAATCGCCTTGATGGTTATAAGCGATGGGATGTTGGAGGCTTAATTGAAGGAAAGTTTGTTTATGCCAATCGTTATGCTGTAACATTAGACTATTCTCGTGGTTTTCTTGACAAGTCACCTCAGTTTAAATTCAAGAACCACAGCTATCATCTGACATTGGGATATACATTATAGTGGTTCTCCTTGATTTTACAACAACAATGAAGACACTTTGTGGCAATTCTTGTAAAGAATAACCACAAAGTGTCATTTTTTATATTTGCTTACTAGAATTATCCAAATACCTGCTGCCACAACGTTTTGTTGCTTACGATGATCCTGACATTGGCTTTCATATACTTTTGCAGTATAGGAGTATTTTGTCCCTGTGTACTCACTGTGGCTATAGCCATAAAATAGTTACCATCTTCCCTATGTATGAGTTTGGCATTATGGCTTATGATGTTGCAGTTATAAGATGCATTGTCGTTGCCCTCGAAAGAAACATGAGCTGTCCTTGGCTCATCGAAAAGGTACAAATACTTATATGGCACAAACACTTGCACTATTCTTTGATTGATGACCTCACCCTTAGCATCTATGGATATAGGATAAGGTATCTTGTAGAAAGCAACTGCGAGGGCAAGGACTATTATCGTAATGACAACCGTTCCCAAGCTGACGAGGCGAGGAGGAACCTTGCCTATCACGTTCCTCACCTTCTCGCTTCTCAACTCGATATTTTCTGATTCTTTTTCTTTCTGTTCCATATCAAAAGCATTTTAGTTTCCCAATTCCAACTGATTCTTCACAAGGTTATAGTATGCCCCTCGCTTGGCGGTCAAAGACTCATGGTTACCTTCCTCAACCACTTTGCCATGGTCGATGACCACGATTTGGTCGGCATTCTTCACCGTACTTAGGCGATGAGCCACTATCACAACCGTCTTTCCTTTGTAGAACTTATCCAAGTTCTCTACGATGCTTCTCTCATTGTTGGCATCGAGCGAGTTGGTCGCCTCGTCAAGGAAGATGTAGTCGGGATTCTTATACACCGCCCTTGCTATCAAGATACGCTGTTTCTGTCCTTGGCTAAGTCCCACGCCATCACGCCCAATCTTGGTGTTGAACTTCAGAGGCAAAGCCATCACGTAATCCTTGATGCAAGCTATCTCGGCAGCTTTCAACAACCTTTCCTTGTCTATATCGCCATCATCAACAGCAATATTTCTTGCGATACTCTCCGAGAAGATAACACCATCCTGCATGACAACACCACATTGTCTGCGCCACCACTTTTTGTTGAGTTTGTTGATGTCAGTATTTCCAATGTTGATTTTTCCCTCCAAGACAGGATAATAACCAAGTATCAAGCGGATGAGGGTGGTCTTTCCACTGCCAGATGCGCCAACGATGGCTGTTACCTTACCTTGCGGAATGTGAATATTCACATCGTCTATGGTCTTACGCAAAGCATGTGGGTCGTACTTGAACATAATGTTCTTGATGTCAATGCCCTCATTCTTATCTTCAATAGAAGTCAGCAAGCCTTCCTTTCCATTCTCATCATCCATCTGGTGAATCTCGTTGATTCGCTCCAAGCTAATCTTCACATCTTGCAGAGAATAAAAGAAGTTCATCAGTTGCTCCACAGGTGAGTTGAGCTGTCCGATGATGTATTGCACGGCAAGCATCATACCGAGTGTCATTTGCCCATGAATCACGGCAGTTGCAGCGACTACCGTGATGATGATGTTCTTCACCTCGTTGATGAAAATACTTCCTGCTTCCTGTGTCTGTTGGAGTTTGAGCGACTTCATCTGCACGCCGAATAGCTCAGCTTGCGTGTCCTCCCATTCCCACCGTCTACGCTGCTCACAATCCTGCAACTTGCTCTCCTGTATGGTTGTTATAAACTCATAAGTCTTGTTGTTGTTGATGGCTTGTTGCTCAAACAATTCGTAATCAAGCAACTTCCTTCGCTTCAAGAACAAGGTCATCCATACACCATAGAGGATGCTTCCCAACAAGAAGATAGCAAACACCAACTTATTGTAGAAGAACAACACCACCGAGAACACCACGAAAGTAAGCATGGCAAAGGTGATGTTGAGCGTCTGCTGTGTAAGGAAGTTGTTCACACGGCTATGGTCGTTCATCCTCTGCATCAAGTCGCCCATGAGCTTCGTGTCAAAGAAAGACATCGGCAGCTTCAAGAGCTTGATGAAGAAGTCGCTCACCAACGAGATATTGATACGCAAGGATATATGTAGCAACAGCCATCTGCGGATAAAGTCAATTGCCGTTCGGCTGATGGTAAGCATCAACTGCCCCAACAGGATAAGCCAGACAAAGCCGATGTCTTGGTTCTTAATACCAACATCCACGATGGACTGAGTGAGGAACGGTAGGACAAGTTGCAAGAGGCTTCCGACTATCAAACCCAAAATGATTTGTCCGAAATACTTGCGGTATTTTTTCACATACCCAAAAAGAAAGTGAAAAGATCTCTTTTCGCTGATTTTCTTTTTGTCTTCCATCTGATGGGTAAAAAAAGTGGGAGTAGTTTCCAAAAACATAGCTATGCCTTTGTCCTGTCCATTAGAGTTTGTACTAATCCAATGTTTTTTGAACTCTTCAAGACTATAAGTCACCAATCCTTTTCCTGGGTCGGCAATGTAGAACTTCTTCTCATTTTTTACTCTATATAAGACTACAAAATGATTTTGATTCCAATGAAGGATACTTGGTAGAGAAACCTCTGTTAAAGTTTTAACTGTACACTTAACATTTACTACATGAAACCCCAAACTTGTAGCAGTTTCGCTGATTCCAAGCATAGAAACTCCTTCCGTTGTAGCAAAACATATTTTTGACAAGGAATCAAGGGAATATTCTTTGCCATAATAGTTACATATCATTTGTAAACATGCTATGCCACATTGCATACTATCATGTTGTCGTTCTACCTTAAAATTATTCATCAAATTTTATATTCTTACTATGTCTATGAAAAAACTAAAATATTACTGTAAACAAGTGAGCGAAATACCTTATCTACATCTTTCTCATATAGTTTTTTGCTTATGCCTTCACCTTGTTGCTTTACCTCTAAGCAGTTTTTAATTTCTTTAAAGGTTGCATTTTTTACATTTTGCAAATACCATATAATTTGCATTTTGACACCTGCTAATAAGAGCTTTTGGGGCTGTCCCAATGTTGCATCTGGTGTTATGATAACAGCGAGGTCTTTTATATTCGTCACTTTTCTTAAAATATTATCATCTAGATGGAGTACATTACGAATTATATCTTCATGTGAAATACTTATGATTTTACACTTTGGATTAATCATTACCTTTTTCTCCAAAAGAGAAATATTGCTCCATAATAAGTCTCTGCATTTACTTTGTTCCTGAAATATTTCAAGTATATCCTTTGATAATTTTATATTAATCTCATCATAAGCGGTTGATATTTCATGTACTTTAGACTCATTGTTATTTTCCTTTGCTAATTGTTGCATAGACTTACTCTTCTCTAAGAAAATTCCAAGCTCTGGAAAATTTATCAATGGTGAGATATTGTGTTCATAACAGTATTTTGTAATATGATTACTTACTGTCGGATTTATGTAATGCAAGTATTGCGAAACAAACACATATGATTTGAACTGTCGTTTAATTCCTGCAAGCATATGCATGTAACCAGTCTTTGGAGAACATGAAAAATCCATAGGAAGCCAATCGAATTTTGTACTAAGTTTGTCGCCAACAGTGCAGAGACCTATTTCTTTCCTATGTTTTTGGGAAAGAATGTACAAGAACAACTGCTCATAGATAGAATTGACAAATCCGTCATTGATTTTTCGCAATGTATCAACATTGGCATGTATAAATTTCTTTATAAGCTCAACATACTCTTGGATGAAAGAAATGTCTTGTCCTCCTAAAACTCCTGCGTTTATAACTCTAAGAATAGAACTAGACTCTGCAATGTCTTTTATCCATAAAGGAAATTCACAACCATAGCTCAACATTTTTTCAAATGTTCTTTTGTTATAATATTGGTCGTCGTACTCTATATTTTGTCCTATGACATCAGACTTCTCTATTTGTGTTGAGAGTCTATCGAACATAAACCAATCGCAATCAACATGCAAAAAGGGAGTTTTTTGTTGAGAATATGTATATATCTTAGGCAAAGCCCAAAGGTTACAACCTTTGTACTCTTGCATAAAATCTGGAATCACAACAATCTCATCATAAGGAATTTTCAATTCGCTTACAATCTCTTTTACACTACCGTTGCAATATAAGGTGACGCTTCCGTAATGTTTTTTGAGAAGAAGGCAGCTGACAGCCATGCTTTTCCAATTCATGTCAGCAGTAAGAAAACCTGCAGTATCATAAATCGGATTTTTGTTATCAGCATAACTATAATATGTCTGGACTATTTTCATTTTTTTTCAATATTTATAATTCCGTCAAAAACGCATTGTCTTATAAAAGTGTTTAAATCAGAATCTATTTCTAATGCTTTACCATATGCTTGAAGCAGAAGTAAGTTTGCATTTTCTTCTCTAAGAAGTTCTTTAAGAAATTGCACTTTCTTATAAGACCAAACAAACTCATCTACTTTGTTCAATATAGGGTTGTAAACCCATAGAATGCACTTGGATGCTTTATGATGCTTAGACTTAAATACAAGCAAATCAAGCAGGGATTCTTTGCATTCAATAAATTTTAAAGTATGAGACAATTCCATTTCTATTTTATGCTCATCAGATATTAACGAATTTTGAAGCATTTTTACCATTTGTATTTGGTGCTGCTGTATCTTGATAAGCTCTTTTCTGTTTTTTAGAAAACTATTTTTGTAGTTTTCCTTTAAAGTTTCGTATGCATTTAATTCCTCAGATTCCAACTTTGTCAAGTTTGTTAAACTTTTAAGTTTTTCCAATCTTAAAGATTTCTTTGATACCAAGTCACTACTAAATATTGGGCAATCTATTCCTATCTCGGCACAAGCTGTAAGAATTTGCTTGTATTCCTTAGGGAAATCATTTAACATATTATAAACAATAAACCTATTGCAACGAATATTATCTTTGTATTCCATAACATGCATATATTTCAAAGGTGTGCCAGAAACAGTTTGTGTCGGAACAGTAGCATCTTGCATGTCAAAATCTGTAATTACTTTTTTATAGTATGTACACACCTCTTTATGCTCAAAAGTGGTCATTCCATAATATAACCACTGTTCAAAAACTACATTGTATAAAAATTTGCGAGAAGCTTTGTCTAAATTACCTTTATTCTTTGAAACAAAATTTATTATATTATTAATATATCGCTGCAAGAACAATAGGTCATTTCCACCAATAATCCCTGCATTAAATGAGGAAATATATTTGTCCCCAATACAATGTTGCATTATGTACTGTGGCAGTTGGATATTATCCTTTTTTATTTCATTGAATACTTCTCTATAAAAGTTAGAGTCTCTTTCTTTATGTTGAGCCACTAATGGAGCTTTCAATAAAGCTTCAGGTATTGGAGTCCACATAAAAATATCGGAATCTATATGTATAAATGGCTCTTTTTGTCTTTGATAAGTTAAAATCTTGGGCCAACAATAAAACCATTCATTGTAATCACCGTTGTAATCACAAATATAATATTTGTCATATGGCAACTTAAACAAATCCTTCAAGATGTGAACAATTGTTTCATTACCATAAAACAACAAGCGTAATGTAGGGTTATTACGCTTGAGAAGTAAACAACTATATGCAATTGATAACCAAAATACAAATGAAGATAAGTAGCCCCCTCTATAATTTAAATTTTGGGGTGTTATACGTTTGTTGAAAAATGATTGAATAATATTCATCTTTTTATTTCTTTATTTTTGCTAGATAATCCAAATATATCCTATCTTCAATATTGTATATGAAAGAAGGACATCGTGGTTCTTTTTCCAATAAGCCAAGTGGACATAGACCTCCGCAAAGAGGGTAAAACTTACAGTTGTTGCAAGGGGATACTCGTTTTTCAAGTAACATTTGAGGAACATCATGCAAACAACTACGCTTATTCGGAACTATTATTTTTTGTTCTACATTTCCCAAAACAAAACCTTTGGACTTATAATACTCGGAATAAGAGGTTTCTGAACAATCCAGAATATTTCCATCAGCATCATACATTTCTGCATCATTGTCTGTTCCTATACATTGGTAAGGAGCAACTCTTTTCGGAAGAATTGTAACCTTGAAATTATGATTTATCATATATTCTATATGCTTTGAAGACAACTTTCCTAACAATTTATGTCCTAGCATACTACCTGCTCCATTGTTAGACCATGAGACAACAGGGGTTGTATAGAAAATAATCTTATCCTGCATATTATGCTTATATAGCATTTCCAACAAAGGCATAACCCCTTCAATATTTCTTTCATCTACATTGCATCTAATACTAATCACACATGTATTTTTATCATAGAAAGGGGATTGAGTGATTGCCTTTAAATTGTTGAAGATGATATCGAAAGAACCAATTCCGCTTGTCGTTACTCTTCTTTTGTCATGAAATTCCTTGCTACCATCAAGAGTAATTTCTATACGATACACATTGAATTCTTCCTTCAGCATTTTGTATATAGAAGGAGACAATGCGTAACCATTAGTTGTTATATGTCCTGTATATTTTAGGTTACGACTAATTGCAATATCTTTCAATTGTTCATTTAACTTTTTCATCTTGGAAAAAGCCATCAATGGCTCACCACCAAACCATCCTATCTCTAACGACTTTGTATCTTTTAGGGATATTTTTTGCTTGATGCGACAAACTATTTGTTCTATCAAGCTATCCGTTAAAAACTTGCGAGAATGAGCTTGTCCGCAATAGTCGCAGGCAAGTTGACAAGCGGCTGTTGGCTGGATTGACACATACAATCGATCAGTGGATTTTTTTGATAATTGCACTTTATTTTCCTTGTTGATTTCATCCAATTCATCTTCTGTACTTGGAACAAGAACTTTCTCTGATGTTAAAATTTCCAATACTTTTGGCTGAAGAGTGGTAAATTTTCCATTCTCAACTATAGAAAAAACTTTTTTAGAGACTAAAATATTTTTGCCTGTTCGTCCAGAAAACAGCAAACAAATTTCCTGACCACTAGAAGTGCGTTTAGAAACTGCAAAAGTGTATTTTGATAATATGTAATTCATTTCTATTCGTTTGTAAAAAAACGAGAGTTGACTTTTTATGTCAAACAAGGCACAAAAGGCCAACTCTCAAAAACATACTAATGTACCATTTTAGGCACAATTGCCAAATGAACAGTTGTTGTAATTGCCAAAGCAGACAAACTTGCCGCCATAAATGTCATCAGCACGTTCATCCTCAAGGACAATGCACTCGTCCTCTAATCCACGAAGCCCCATTTTTTCTGAGAGCTTCAACAAATCGTTTGTTTCCATAATGTATAAAAATTTCATTATATTCCTACTCTTTTAAAGATTTTCGGATACCTCTTTTTATCTTTAAAAACGACTCAATTCTTCATTGCCTGCACCCTTGCCCTTATAACGGTCTCTTGATGTATTGAAGTTATACTGTAATGTCAAGAGCAAGGCACGATTATCGCTTGTCATATTTTGCCAAAGTGTGACATCCTTGTTGTAGAATGTTACATCACGGTAGCTCTTGTCGAAAATGTCATTGGCTTCAAGTGACACGGAGAAACGGTTCTTACAGAAAGCTTTGTAAAGCTTGGTATTAAGGTATGAGGAAGAACTTAGCTTCATGTTGTCCTTGTTGCCACGACTGTTCCATTCCATATCGATATTCATCCAAATGTCGCCAGGCAGATGGATGGCATTCTGGAACTGCACGATTCCCAAAGGATTACTGAAGGATTTGCGCTCACCCATATATTCGCCAGTGAACCACTGTTTGATGATGCCTGCATTCACTTTAGGTTCCCAAATGCCAACCTTAAATTGTGCGCCAACAAATGCTTGTAGTTCATCAATCTTTGGAGTATTCTCCATGGTCAGCAACTTTACCTCTCCATCCTCGCCATAAGATTTCGTAGTCTGGATAAAGGCATCCTTCCTATGTTCGTATGAAACCTTTGCAAAGAATTGCTTCCATGCACCCATCAACTCAACAGAATGAATCTTCATAGGGGATAGGTAAGGATTGCCACTTTCCAAGGTCAAACGATTGACATAGCTGACTGTTCCGTCAAGGTCATCGTATGATGGACGCTGGGTCTTGCTTGTGTAGCTCAATGATAATTGCGTTTTTCCAATCTCTGTAGAAATAGCCAAAGAAGGGAACACGTTGTTGTAAGTCTTGCTTTGGTCTTCTTTGAGTTGTCCATTTTCTGTGTATTTGAAGTTGACATGCTCGTAACGAAGTCCTGCCTCTACGGCAACTTTTCCGAACTGCTGACCTATGGAGAGAAAACCAGCCATGTTTTTCTCATCGCTCTTGGTGTTGCTATTTCCGATAGTAGCCATATTGATGTTGAAATCATTCAATGTCTGTGAGGCGGTGTACTCATTGCCCACTTCAAGTTGTCCTTTCCACAGAGGATAGCTCAAAACCAGCTTCTCGGCAAACATTCGTGAGTGCCCGATACCATTGGATGTAATCGAATTGTCCTCATTGTTGAGGTTTATCTCCGACAGATTGGAAGTCTTGCGCTTTTTTCTCCACATGTAGTCCATGTTGAAGTCAACGCCAAGTTTGCCCACTTCTCCATTGTAATAGATATTGGCATGATGCTTAGGCATGGCATGTGTCCTGTTGAGTCCTACGGTGGAAACCATATCTTTCAGAGTTCCATCTGCATACGAAGTGGTTTTATAATCAGGATGTTCCTTTTGCAGTCCCACTCCATTCACATAATAAGCGCCAATGGAATGATGCTCATTGAGCATCCATGACAATCCAAACTTGCCGAAGAACTCATTGTTTCGCATACGACCGATGCTTTCTATGTTCTGAAGCCAATTGGTAGAAGCTTTCGTTTCCAGGTCCGTGACTCCATAGCTATAGAATTTACCGGTATAATAATTGAGATTGGAGAATAGTTCCAAGCCTCCTTTACGATATTTCAAGTTTGCTTGCTCCATGCTCGAAAAATAGTGTCGGAAACCATTTTGGGCACGAAGTGTTCCACCAAAGCCTTCACCTTGCGATGGTTTGGTACGAATACGAATGACAGACTTGACCGAAGCATCATACTTGGCACCAGGATTGGTGATGACTTCCACATTCTTGATGTCTTGTGAGTTGAGTTGTGCAAGCTCGTTTTTGTCTTGTACGACACGCCCATTGATATAGATAAGTGGTGTACCCTTGCCAAACACTTCGAAGTTGCCATCTCTTCCTGTGACCATTGGCACTTGGCGCAATACGTCATTTGCCGTGCCTGCATGAGACAGTTGAGAATTAACTACAGTAGTAACCAAGGCATTGCCCTTGATGGCAATAACAGGGCGTGATGATTTCACCACAACTTCACCGAGCATCTTGCTGTCCTCTTCCATCTTGATGACACCCACATTTTCACCCTCGCAATCCTTGCAGATGGTTTTGTAGCCCACGGATGTTACCTTGATGATTCCGCCATTGCAGATGGAGTCTATTGAGAAGCTACCATCCTCTCCACTCACCGCTCCCTTGACGAACGCGGAGTCTTGCCGATTTAGGAGCACCACATTGGCGAAAGCCAAAGGCTCACCCTTGGTGTCCACTACTTTTCCCGTGATACTCTGTGCCATCGTCGAGGTCATTACAGATAGGCACAAGGCCGTTGTTAAAATCCCCTTATTATTCATTGTATAATTATTTTTTATTGCTTAATCTATTATATTCTTATCAATCCTCAGTATATAAGGAATCATGACGTTGCAAAGGTACTATATGAAAATTACAGCGTATTTGCGGAAATATTAAAATTGTGTTACATAAAGAAAAAGTCCTTTATTTGGCTTTTCAAGGCATATTCTTACCTTCAATTTCAAGTAATTTGCAATTGGTAAGACTATCCTTGTATGTTGCCATTTCTATCATTTTATAATGGTGGCGAACAGAATCCTCGTAAGCAGCAACACGATTCCTCACATTATTTATAACATTTTCGTCTCGACATATAGAGAAGTACTTTTCAATGTAGTGAATGTTTGGGTCATCAGTAGAAAGCACCATCTTCAATGCCCTATATTTCAAGTCTGCCTCCTCCCAATCTTGATGCTCTCGCCATTGGGTGAGATTGCCCCAAATGGAGAGGACAAGGGATAGAGCCAAGCCTCCAATGAAAAGAAGAACATTCTTTGAGGTTGGCTCGAAGCGATGGGTTACAACCTTCTTTTGAGGTGATTTGTTCATTACTCCAAGTTTATCTTGCAATGCCTTTGAGGAAATATCATTCCCTTGTCTCATCTGCTTGACTGCATCAACCAAGAACTTGCTTCGCTGCTCATTTTTGCCAAGTTCAACCTTAATAAGGTCAGCAAAAACGACAATGGCATCTCTTAATTTGGATATTTTACCTCTGACTTCCTCTTCTTTGATAAACATCGCATTGATTGACTTATCCAACTTGGTTATGTCATTACTTGCAGGAACGGTTTCCGCTCCTGCGTTCTTTGTGGAGACAGAAAGTTCATCAACTTTCTGCTCCAATCTCTCAACTGTGCCGTAGATGGCTTCCAATAGTTCTTCTTTCATGTTCGATTCTAATTTTAAGTTTGTAACTTGCATCAAAGGCTGAAGCCCTTTCTGCGTTTTCTCTTTTTCTTCTTGGCGGATTCATCCTCTGGGAATGGCTCATAAGTTTGGGCATTAGACGGAGCGAACAAGCCGATGGAAGAAATACCACTCCAAGGGTCTTGGGTATGTTCTGCCGTTGGTTGAGTCTGTTCTACTTGGTGACAACTTGGTTGTCCTCCCTGCATAGATTCGGCTCTTGGCGATACACGATTATACTCTGTGCCAAGTCTTGCATCCAACTTGACAAAGCTGTAGTCTCGGCTAATCTGCGTACCCTTGAAGCTATATCCATCCTTGCTGAAACGGATGCCTTGTACCTTGGTTCGCTCCTTGTCCTTATAGACAAACTCCAAGTGAACACCTCGTTTTGCAAGTTCATTCTTGAACTTTTGCCAATTTTCTACGACTTTCAAGGCATCCTTGACTGCATTGTGAATCTCATATTTGGCACGCTCAGCATTGCGTAATTTGCGAGTGTTAGTCTTGCTCTTGTCCGTTCCGTAGGTCAGTCCATACTTTGATTTTAGAGCCTTGGTCACTTGCTCATTACACCTATAATCATTCCTGTCTGATATGAGTTTGCCCTCGTTATTGATGCGGTTGTACACGATATGACAATGTGGATTGTCCGTGTTGTGATGCCTTACGATGATGAATTGGGTATCGGTGATGCCCATCATCTGCATGTATTCAAGGGCTATCTTAGCCATGAACTCATCCGTCAAACGTGGCTTATCCTCGGGCTTGAAGCTCAAAGCTATGTGCCCCACAGGCTTCTTAATCCTTGGATTTAGTTGCCTTTGTAGCTCGAAACTTTGCGTCATCTCGGCATTCGTGCCGAGTAACACACCATCAGAGGCAAGGATTTTCGCCTCGTCCTTGCCTGTAACATAGCGGATGCAACCAGCAAATGAGCTGCCCTTCTTTAGCTTGCCTATCATGTAGCATCCTCCTTTCTGCCTATTCCGCATGGCTTCGATTTTGGACTTGCTTGGCGATACTCGCCAAGGATGGCTTTCAATCTTCTCAACAAGTCCACCACATACACATGGGTTTCGTGGAAACCTCTCTGATGCGACAGCTTGGTAAGTTGGTTGAGGTTGTTCGCCATGCCAATGAGATTCTTAGCGATGGCTATCGTCTCAGCGTTGTGTCCGCTGACCACCTCGCCGTTCAAGGCGGACTCACGGATGTACTCCGCCAACTTGCGGTTGGCTTTTCTCGCCCTCAGTCTCAATGCCTCGTAGCTTGGCTTCGAGAACTTCACCGTGACAGACTTCGACAGCTTGCGAACTCTGCCTGTGGGCGGTCTTCCGCCCTTTTTCTTGTCCTGTTCCTGCATGCTTGTCATTCGATATACTGTTTACAGTTGGTACACTTACTTTCTGCGACCGTCGGGAGCAAAATTCCTCCGCCCTCATGGTGGAGCGAGGCGTTTTGGGGTTCCCAAAACATAACCTCGCTCCC
>ENA-OZKW01000070-OZKW01000070.1-human-gut-metagenome-genome-assembly--contig:-NODE-70-length-29645-cov-30.580568_pt1 | contig 29645 bp, 23 predicted proteins | sample MGYA00244833_ERZ653778 | MGnify/ENA primary metagenome ERZ653778 (study PRJEB26926, sample SAMN06165284) | human gut metagenome | biome: ENVO:00009003; feature: ENVO:2100002; material: ENVO:00002003... | reverse complement strand
ATATGTGCAACTTTTTACTCATATTTATCAACTTAAATTAATTCCGCCAACGGGTTGTATCTTTGCACCGGCAATCGAAGGAACAGCCTTTTGTGCCTCGTTCCGGTCTTCTATTAAGACCAGCAAGGGTCATAAATGATGGCAGGCGCCGGTCATCAATGAAGCCCCGAGGAAGTAAGGTCAAGAGGTCAGCACGGTCATTAAGGTCAAGGTCATTAAGGTCATTAAGCTCGAAAAGGTTATTAAGGGTCAAAGTCATTAAGGGTCATTATCGTTTTCGGAACCCATTATGAAACATTAACCAAACCATCAGAAAGATAAGCCGGCAAAAAGATCAAGATTCTGAATATTATTTGTACCTTTGCAACTGATTTGCCAAGAAATTATAATTTTAGAAAATTCTTACACACAAATATGGGAAATAACATAACGACAATGGAGCGGGGAATGCAGCGACGTACAGAACTGCTCCTGGGAAAAGATAATCTCGAGAAACTGCAGGCAGCACGCGTGCTCATCTTCGGAATTGGTGGCGTAGGCTCATGGTGCGCAGAAGGACTGGTACGAAGCGGAATCCGTAACATCACCATCGTAGACAGCGACCGCGTCTGTGTAACCAACTGCAACCGCCAGCTCATGGCAACAAGCCGCACGATAGGACAGGTAAAAGTAGATGCGCTGCGCGAACGACTGCTTGAAATCAACCCCGATGCCAACATCACGGCTTATCAGAAAATCTATCAGGCAGAAACAGCCGATGAGTTCCACATGGAAGAATACGATTTCATCATCGACGCCATCGACTCGCTAAAGGATAAGGCCGACCTGATTCTCCGTGCCACAGCCCTTCCTAAGGAAATCACCTTCATTTCTTCGATGGGTGCAGCCCTCCGTCGCGACCCCTTCATGGTGAGGAAGGCTGAGTTCTGGAAGGTGGATGGAGACCCGCTGGCAAGAGCCCTGCGCAAGAAATTCAAGAAAAGCAAGACCTTCCCTCGCCGCAAGTTCCAATGCGTTTATAGCGAGGAAAAGCCGATGCAGAACATGGGAGTGAACAAGGCCTGCGGTACAGGCGGTTGCCTGTGTCCGAAAGCCAAACTGCTCAGCGGAGAACGAGGAACAGATACAGCCGTATATGATGCACCTGGCGACCAGCAACTCGTGGAACATGAATGGTGCTCAACCAAGGCGCAAATCAACGGCTCGCTCTGCCACATTACCGCCTCCTTCGGAATGGCAATAGCAGGAATGGTAATCAACCACATCGTAGACTGATATTCTACAAAATACCGTTAATAAAACAAACATTAGAACAAGAAGAAAATAATATGATTACAGTTGATGGATTGACCGTAGAATTTGGCGGCACCACCCTATTCAAAGACATTTCCTTCCAGATCAACGAGAAGGACCGTATAGCCCTGATGGGCAAGAATGGCGCAGGAAAGAGCACCTTGCTCAAGATTATCGCCGGTGTGAGAAATGCCACACGTGGCTCCGTTTCCGCTCCCAAGGACTGCGTCATCGCCTATCTGCCTCAGCATCTGATGACCGAAGACGGCAGAACCGTATTCGAGGAAACCTGCCAGGCGTTCGCCCATCTGCACGAGATGCAGGCTGAGATTGACCGCATCAACAACGAGCTCACTACCCGTACCGACTACGACAGCGATGACTACATGCAGCTCATCGAGAAAGTATCTTCTCTGTCTGAGAAATTCTACGCCATCGACATGACTCATTTCGAGGAAGATGTAGAGAAGACGCTGCTAGGTCTCGGTTTTGAACGCTCTGATTTCAACCGCCCTACCAGCGAGTTTTCGGGAGGTTGGAGAATGAGAATTGAGCTGGCAAAACTGCTCTTGAAATCGCCAGACGTGCTGCTGCTCGATGAGCCTACCAACCATCTCGACATCGAATCTATCGGCTGGCTCGAAGACTTCATCATCAACAGTTCGAAAGCGGTAGTTGTCATCAGCCACGACCGAAAATTCGTTGACGACATTACAACAAGAACCATCGAAGTAACCATGGGCCGCATCTACGACTACAAAGCCACCTACAGCCAGTATCTGGAACTGCGAAAGGAACGCCGCGAACAGCAGATGAAGAAATATGAGGAACAGCAGAAGATGATTGCCGAAACCAAAGACTTCATAGAACGTTTCAAAGGCACTTATTCTAAAACCTTCCAGGTGCAGAGCCGCGTGAAAATGCTTGAGAAACTGGAACTCATCGAAGTGGATGAAGAAGATACAAGCCGCCTCCGACTCAAATTCCCGCCGAGCCCACGAAGCGGTGCTTATCCGGTTCAGATGAGCGATGTGGCGATGTCGTTTGATGACAAGAAGATTTTCAGCGGCGTGAATCTTACCGTAGAAAGAGGTGACAAGATTGCCTTCGTGGGTAGAAACGGCGAGGGTAAGTCTACACTCGTGAAATGTATCATGGGTCAGCTTCAGAACGAGGGTAAACTGGAGTTGGGACATAATGTACAGATAGGTTATTTTGCCCAGAACCAGGCTTCTCTACTCGATGGCGAGCTTACCGTATTCCAGACGATTGATGATGTTGCCAAGGGTGAAATCAGAAACAAGATACGCGATTTGCTCGGAGCCTTCATGTTTGGCGGAGAGGATTCTACCAAGAAGGTGAAAGTATTGTCGGGAGGCGAGCGCACCCGCCTTGCCATTCTCAAGCTGCTGCTGGAGCCGGTGAATCTGCTGATTCTCGATGAGCCTACCAACCACCTCGACCTGAAGACCAAGGATGTGCTGAAACAGGCACTTCTTGATTTCGACGGAACGCTCATCGTGGTTAGTCACGACCGCGATTTCCTCGATGGTCTTGTCAGCAAGGTTTATGAGTTCGGTCATGGTCGCGTTCGCGAACATCTCTGCGGAATTTACGAATTTCTGGAATCGAAGAAGATGGAAAATCTTCAGGAACTGGAAAAGAAACAATAACCCCCTATTCTATTGTTTCCTTATCAAAAAATATTTCAAGCATAAAATAAAAAGTCCTGATGTTTCAAACATACGAAACATCAGGACTTTATTTTTTCTATCTATTCGGGGAAAACATTCCCGAAAAAATCTATTCGGAAAAATTTCCTCTGGGAATTACCAAAGCTCCAGGCGCTGGTTCTTAGGAATGAACAGCTTATCGCCCTGCTTTACACCAAATGCCTCATACCATGCATCGATGTGAGGAAGCGCACCATCAACACGCCACTTGCCGAGAGAATGAGGATCATTCTTTACGCGGTTGCGGATTTCCTTATCAGTAATGTTCTGTCCCCAAACACCTGCATAGGCGAGGAAGAAACGCTGGTCAGGAGTGAAACCATCCTTGTTCTTCAATGGCTTCTTGGCTGTAGCATTCTTGAAGGCATTGTATGAAACCATCAAACCACCGTGGTCGGCAAGGTTCTCGCCGAGGGTGAAACGGCCGTTGGCATTCAGGTCAGGCAATACTTTGATGTTGCTGAAGAAATCAGCATACATATCAGCACGCTTGTTGAAACCTTCTGCATCAGCAGCAGTCCACCAGTCCTTCAGATTACCGCTAGCATCATACTGACGACCCTGATCATCGAATCCGTGAGTCATCTCATGGCCGATTACTACGCCGATAGCACCATAGTTGAATGCTGCATCAGCCTTAGGATCGAAGAAAGGATACTGGAGAATACCAGCTGGGAAGCAGATCTCGTTGGTAGTAGGATTATAGTAAGCATTCACGGTCTGAGGAGTCATGTACCACTCATCCTTATCTACTGGCTTTCCTGCCTTCTCTGCAATCTCCTTATCGTTGGCAAACTTGCGGCAAGCCAACACGTTCTCATAATAGCTCTTAGATGGGTCGATGCTGAGCTTGCTGAAATCAGTCCACTTGTTAGGATAACCAATCTTTACATAGAACTTGTCGAGCTTGTTGTGAGCAGCTTTCTTTGTTGCCTCGCTCATCCAAGTCTGAGCATCGATACGCTGACCGAGACTGATCTGAAGATTCTTCACGAGCTTCTCCATCATCTTCTTAGAACTTTCTGGGAAATAGCGCTTGCAGTAGATGCGACCGAGTGCCTCACCCAACTGAGCATCAACCTGAGCAGTAGCACGCTTCCACAGTGGATAATCCTCCTTGCGGCCACTCATAGTCTTGCCGAAGAATTCGAAACGGGCTTCGCGAATCTCATCGCTGAGATAAGAAGCAGAACTACTGATGATGTCCCACTCCATCAAAGCCTTCAATGTGCCTGCACATTCTGCAGCAGCCACCTTGTCATAACCGGCGAAGAAAGCAGGCTGACCTACGATCATCTCCTTGAGATATTCGCTCTTGATTCCCTCGGCGTTGGCAAGTGCCTCAAGAGGAATGTTAGGATAGTTCTCCTTGAATTCTGCCAAGGTCATCTTGTTGTAGTTGGCCTGAGGATCACGAAGTTCGGTACGGCTCTTAGAGAAGGTAGCGAGCGTTGTTTCGTGAAGGAATACGGCAGAAGCCTTCTTGGCAGCTTCATCAGCAGAGAAACCATAGAGCTGGAACATCTTGCTGAGGTAAGTCTTATAAGCCTCACGGATAGCTACGGTTGCAGCATCGTTGTTGAGGTAATAATCCTTGGCACCGAGAGTAAGACCGCCCTGCATCAGGATGTAGATGTTCATGGTTACGTTCTTCTCATCGGCATCAAAACCTGAGACATAGCCCAAACCGAGACCCATCCATGCATACTTAACCTGAAGCTTCTGAAGCTCTTCCTTGGTCTTGGCAGCTTCAATCTCATCCAACAGAGGCTTTACTGGAGCGATTCCAGCCTTGTTGCGGCTGTCAACATCCATAGAGAGTTTGTAGAAATCAGACAATTTCTGCTCGATGGTTCCAGCCTTGTAAGTCTTCTTCTGGAGTTCAGAAAGAATGGTGTTGATGCGCTTGTTGTTGTTCTCAGACAGCTGGTCAAAACTGCCATAACGGCTGTAAGCAGCAGGAAGAGGATTGTTCTTCTGCCATCCGCCTGTAGCAAACTGATAGAAACTGTCTGCTGGCTTTACTGTCTTGTCGAGATTGCTCATGACAAGACCCGATTTATTCTGAGCATCAGCGCCTAACGGCAAAGCTGCGATCAGCATCATCGGTAAGATCATTTTCATCTTCATTTTCTTCTCTTTTTTATATATTAATGTTACTTTTATTTCGAAACTTCTTCCAGTTCTTCCGAAAGGAGCATCCAGCGCTCGTTCTCCTCATCGAGACCCTTCATGAGTTCGGTGTATTCGGTCACGAGTTCCATGTTGGTTGCATTTTCCGGTTTCATCAGGAGTTCATCAATCTCTTTTTTTCTCGCTTCCAGCTTCTCTATCTTCGCCTCACATTCCTTCACGGCTTTCTCAGCCTTGCGAATCTTCTTCTGCTGTTCCTTATGCTCAGCGTAGCTCTGCTTGCCGGATGTAGCTGAGGCAAGACTGTCGGCTGTAGAACCTGATGCGACAGAAGAGCCGGAAGTATTGGCTGAAGGCGAACCGGCAGAAGCCATACTCTGGTTGGCAAGAGCCTGATTGATGTTCTCGGCATTATGGGCACGGAGATAATCGTAAATACCACCAAGATGCTCACGAACCTTGCCGCCGCCAAACTCATAGACCTTGTCAACCAGACCATCGAGGAATTCACGGTCGTGGCTCACGATGATGGCTGTTCCATCGAAAGCCTTGATGGCTTCTTTCAGCACATCCTTCGACTGCATGTCGAGATGGTTGGTAGGCTCATCGAGAATGAGGAGATTCACCGGTTCGAGCAGGAGTTTGATCATCGCCAGTCGGCTGCGTTCTCCTCCACTCAGTACCTTGACAAACTTCTCTGAAGTCTCGCCGCCAAACATGAAGGCGCCCAGGAGATCATTCACCTTCAGACGCATTTCGCCTGTTGCCACATTGTCGATAGTCTGGAAGATGGTAAGATTCTCATCCAAGAGCTGTGCCTGGTTCTGGGCGAAATAGCCAATCTGCACATTATGACCAATCTTGAGTGTTCCGGTGAAAGGAATCTCACCCATGATACATTTAACCAGGGTAGACTTACCTTCGCCGTTCTTACCCACGAAAGCCACCTTCTCGCCACGCTTGATGGTAAAGGTAACATGGTCGAAGACGGTGTGTGCGCCGTAATCCTTGCGCACCTCATCACAGATGATAGGATAATCGCCACTTCTGAGACAAGGAGGGAATTTGAGGTGCATCTGCTTGTTGTCAACCTCATCCACCTCGATAGGCACAATTTTCTCGAGCTGCTTGATTCTGCTCTGCACCTGAACCGCCTTGGTAGGCTTGTAGCGGAACCGCTCGATGAAATCCTTGATGTCGGCAATTTCCTTCTGCTGGTTTTCGTAAGCACGGAGCTGCTGCTCGCGGCGTTCGGCACGCAACACAACATACTCATCGTATTTCACCTTATAATCTTCTACCCTTCCGCAAGTAATTTCGAGGGTACGATTAGTTACATTGTTGATGAAAGCACGGTCGTGACTCACCAGAACCACAGCCTTAGCACTCTGCGCCAGGAACTGCTCCAACCACTGGATACTTTCAATATCAAGGTGGTTGGTAGGCTCATCGAGGAGCAGTACATCAGGCTTCTGCAACAGAATCTTGGCAAGTTCGATACGCATTCGCCAACCGCCGGAAAACTCCTTGGTTGGGCGCTCGAAATCATCGCGCGTAAAGCCAAGACCGCTCAAGGTGCGCTCTATCTCAGCTTCATAGTTTTCGCCACCCATCATCATGTAGCGTTCATGTTCCTGGGTAAACTTCTCTACGAGCTGAGCATAGCTTTCGCTCTCATAGTCGGTGCGGTCGGCCATTTCCTGCTGCATCTTGTCCAGACGCGCCTTCATCTCGGTATTATGGGCGAAAGCCTTGCGGGTTTCCTCTTTCACGGTCGTATCGTCCTGCAGTTTCATTACCTGTGGCAGATAGCCGATTGTGGTTTCGTTAGGAATAGCCACAACGCCGTCAGTAGGTTTCTGCAAACCACAGAGAATCTTGAGCATCGTAGATTTTCCCGCACCATTCTTACCCACCAGGGCAATGCGGTCGCGGTCGTTGATGACGAAACTTACATCATGAAAGAGAGGCTTAACGCCAAACTCTACTTTCAGTCCTTCTACTGAAATCATCTATTTTTAATTTATAATTTACAATTAATAATTTATAGTTTTCCTAACTCCTTTTACGGAATGAGCAGGGATGAATCACCATAGCTCAGGAAACGGAAATCATGCGAAAGAGCATAATCGTAAACCTTCTTCCAGTCGCCCTTGAGGAAAGCACTCACCAGAAGCAGGAGTGTGCTCTGAGGCTGATGGAAATTGGTGACCAGCATCTTCACAATCTTATACTGATAGCCAGGAGCAATGATAATCTGCGTGCTGGAATGGAGAGCCTCCAAGCCGTTGCGGTCCAGATAATCGATGATTGCCTGGATAGCCTGCATCGGAGTGATTCCATCTACCAGATTGCCATCTTCAGAAAGCTCGTAAGGATCCCACTGTTTTACGTGCAGATCTTCTTCATTTGCCTCAGGATGCTTCAGCAGATGAACGCCCATGTAATAGAGACTCTCGATGGTACGGACGCTGGTGGTTCCTACGGCAATGACCCGGCACTCGTGCTTGATGAGTTTTTCCAGACTGCGGCGATGGACAACAATGTATTCCGTATGCATCTGATGGCCTTCGATTTCAAGACTCTTCACCGGTTTGAATGTGCCGGCTCCTACATGCAGGGTTACTTCTTCGCGGTCGATTCCATGCGCATCAAGATCCTTGAGAACCGCATCGGTAAAGTGAAGTCCGGCAGTTGGAGCAGCCACACTTCCCTTGATTTTAGAATAAACCGTCTGATAGGTGGTCTTGTCGCTCTCCTCAGTCTTGCGGTTGAGATATGGAGGAATAGGCAACTCGCCTACTGCTTCGAGAATCTCTGCGAAAGACACCTTGTCGTTGTCCCAATCGAAGTCAACCCAATAGTTGGTTCCTCCGCCTTTGGCAACCATTTTCTGCGCTTCAGAGCCAAGCGCATCACCGCGTCGCATAGTGGCGCTGAGCGTAAGCTTATTGCCCTTGATTTCGAAATCACGCTTCAGGCTGCCCTCTTTCCATTTCTTCAGATTACCGATCATGCAGAGCCAGGAACAATGTCCTGTGGTCTGGAACATGAGTTCATAATCAGTAGGTTCTGCAGGCTCCATCAAGAAAACCTCAATAAGCGCACCTGTTTCCTTGCGGAAGTGCAGACGCGCTTGTATCACCTTGGTATTGTTGAATATCATCAAGGCTCCTTGAGGGAGATATGTGGGAAGATGATGGAAAACATCATCGCTTACTTCGCCGTGCTTATAGACCAGCAGTTTGCTGTGGTCGCGCTGAGCAATAGGGAATTTTGCGATGCGCTCATCCGGTAAATCATAGTTATAATCACTAATCTTAATGTGTTTTGTATCCATTATTTATTTTTACTTTAACTTTCTATTTTGAACTTTCTATTTTGAACTTTTATGCTTGTACTAAATACTGGCCATCTTGCAGGTGGCATAAAACACAACCATGATAAGGGTAAATATCACTATGGTCATGATTTTATCTACATCATCATAGTCGTAACCCGTACTTGTATACTGGTTGGAAATATACTTAATCTTTGGGGAGATGCGGTAATACATCCTGATGTAGATAAGATAAACGACAACTCCCACCACAGCTCCAATAGCCAGACCGCAAAGAATGTCGACCGGATAATGAACACCCAGGTAAAGACGGGTCCAACAGTTCACGAGCGACCATAATAACAGGGTCCACGTAACCAGTTTGCTGCGGATAAGCAACGAGAAGAAGATGGCTATAGAAAGCGTATTAGCCGCATGAGCCGAACAGAAGCTGAAACTCTTGAGGCGCATATTGTCAACCACCTGAACCGTATACTTGAACATCGGGTCGCTAGAAGGTCGCCATCTTTCAGCCAGCGGTTTGATGATTCCATCCACCAATCCATCAGCCAGAAAGATACAGAGCACCGCTCCTCCAACCACGAGCGCAATCTGCCCCATCATCTCGTTGTTTCTTATCACAACAACGAAGAGGACGATATAAAGCGGAATCCATGTCCAGCCCGATGTAAGCGCCATCGCCATCTGATCGAGCCAGACATTCTCGCTGCCGTTAAACACATGCAACAGCTGCATGTCAAAATCTTGTATACTACTAAAATCCATTCTCCTTATTTTAATCAGATTTTATCTTAATCAGATTTTATTTTATAATCAGATTTCCTCTATAGCCTTGGTTTCAATCCAGCCTTCTCTGCCGTCTCCAACCTTGATTCCACGCCAGCCTTTCATCGCCTTATCGGTAATATCAACGCGGGTTCCTTCATGCAGCAGGAAGAGGTCAGCACTCGTCTTGGCTGGCGTCTTCTTCACATTGACAGAAGGAGCGATGATGATGGCTCCCGTACGGTTGATGAGCATCTGCCGCTGCTGGTAAGCAAAGAGATTGCTCAGCAGGAAGACAGCCAGGAAGAAGATTCCACCGAAGAAACCAATCTTGCGCAACACGATATGCGGACCGAAGAGATAAACCAATACCAGAACCAGTGCCATGATGATGGCAATGATGCCTGTCTTAGCCCAACAGTCAACACTCGTAAAGTTAACCAGCGCCTTCCACCAGGTTACGAAGAACATCTCGCTTTCAGGCGTAATCTTATCGATGGTCTTGCTACGTGCAAACTGCAGGTTGAAGCTGATGTCTTCATCGCCTGGCGAGAGCAGATGGGCACGCTCATAATTGAGCACAGCCTTGGTAATATTGTCTGTACGGTAATAAGCATTGCCCAAGTTATAGTAAACTTCGGCAGAAACACCATAGTTGTTCAATATTTCCTCATAGTCGCGTATGGCCTGCTGATAGTTACCTTTCTGATATTCCGTATCAGCATTGTTCTTGGTTACAGCGCATGCAGAAACAGAGCAGCCCAACATCACCATGATCATCATGACGAACGAATATCCGGTTGCACTCTTCTTGCGCTGCTTACGCGTTGCATTGATAGCATTTTCTATATTCATAATAGCAGTCATTGCTGAGTCGAATGTACGGTTCATATTGCCGGCAGGGTCGCCCGGCGCATAGCGTTCAAACTCACATTCATCGAGCGCAGTTGTAAACTTCTCAATAGTTCTCTCCTCTACACAATGTTTTTCGAGCATAGCCTGAATGTTTTCACGTGAGAGCTTTTCGGCTGGTATGTTGAGCTTGTAGCTTACATAGCCCCACAAAGCACGGAGCACTTCATCATAGAATTCTTCCTGCTTTCCGGCGAGCATCAGCAGATGAGCCTTCTTCAGGCGCTTGGTTGCTATCTTGTTTGCCTTGTTGGAACGGACCTTTACAAGGTCGGCATTCTCAAGAGCACGGCGGCGGAAGACTATGAGCAGGGCAAAGAAGGCTACCAATGGAACCAGCAGACTGGTCCAGTAGCCGAAGCTTCCGTAGAACATATCGTCAATATCATGGAGGTTAGACTTGCCCAGTTTCAGCGCGTGAATGTCCTTATCCTTGTTGCTGAAATCTGAGGTTTCATTGTCTGAAGTTCCATCGCCCTTCTCTACGTTCAGCGTAAACGGCTGGGTCTTGATTGTCTTGTACTTGTTAGCCGAAGTATCATAATAAGTGAATTCTACCGCAGGAATTGTATAATTTCCCTGATTACGAGGCACAGCCAGGAAGTCATAAATCATATTGCCTTCTACTCCATTGGCTGTGAGACGGGTCTTGTCTGTCACCTTCGCATCGTACTTGTCAAAATCCTTAGGGAAGGTAATGACAGGCTGCTTGAGCAGCTTCAGGTTTCCGATTCCTCCTACCACTACACGAATGGTGATAGGTTCGCCAGCCTTTACTTCCTTCTTGTCGATGGAAGCAGTAATATTGAATTTACCTACACCGCCCGAGAAGTCGGCAGGGCGCTGAGGCAATGGATCAACCTGAATTTTCACACTAGGAGCTATAATATCTTTCTTTACTTCAACATAGCCAGAACCACCATTGAAGAAAGCTTCCATCGGGTCAACGTTTCTGTTCTGCTGAACTACGATTCCCTTGAAGGTAATGGCTGGAATGGTGAGGCTTCCCGTCATCTGCGGATACATGACATACTGGCTCCATTTAACACATCGGTAAGGTCGGCCGTTTACGGTTTCAGTATGGAAGGTCTTCTGCTGAGGCAGCGGAACTTCCTGGTTGTGGAATCCCTTCAGGTCAGGCATCTTGCCTTCCAACTGGGTAAGGTCTACCTGCGTGTAAACCTTATAAGTAAGGAGCACCGGTTCCTGTTCGTGAACACGTCGCTTGTTGGCTGTCACCTTGATGAAGAGGTCGCTGCCTGATATTCTTGATCCGGCTGTTCGCATGCGTGGTTCATTATAATCATTCTGTCCGTGCATGGAAGGAGCACCGTTGTTGCGTGCAGCATGGCCAGAAACTGTAATCTTAACCGGATGGGAAGAGAGTTTTCTACCATTTACGATGGCATGAGAGGCACCAATGCCAAAGGTTCCGTTCTTAGCTGCGTAGAGCGTATAGGTAATGGTTACAGACGATGAAGAGGAAGTATGGCCATTGATCATCTGATAACTGGACTGCGATGAGGTGTAAGGACCTGCGATTACCTCAAGTCCTTCTCCTACTCCGCCCAGGCGGAATTCCTCTACATCACGTGTATTGATGGTATAGGCTACACGGAAGTTTTCTCCCGCCGCCACGTGTGTTGGTGCCGACACACTGATATGCTGGGCATTCAGCTGCAAACTGAAGCCCAGAAGCATTGCCCATATAATAATAAACCAACCTATATGTTTCATGTTCTTAATATATTATGCTCGTTGTATTATTTTACTTTTTACCAGTTTTTCTCATATTGCTTTCTGCGAGGCTGACTCATCGCTTTCTGCATCTTGCGCTTCGTATCCTTCTCCTGCTGGATGGCAGCGTTCAAGAGTTGTTCAGCATTATCTTTGCTCATCTTGTCCTGATTGTTCTGATTCTGCTGATTGTTCTTATTCTGGTTGTTCTTATTTTTATCGTTCTTGTTCTTGTCTTTATTCTGATCTTTGTTCTGATCCTTATTCTGCTTGTCTTTGTTCTTGTCCTTGTTTTTATCCTTATTGTTCTTATTCTTATCGTTCTGCTTGTTCTGCTTCTGGTTTTTAAGCAGTTTCTTGCAGAGGGCAAGATTATATCGGGTTGCATTGTCCTGCGGATTGCAGCGCAGGGCGTTCTCATAACATCCTATAGCCTGCGCATATTGCTGATGCTGCTGCATGACCACACCCATGTTGTGGTAACTTCTGGCGCGTCGAATCTTGTTCGTTTCCAGTTTCGAAGCATTCTCAAACTGTATCATCGCCATCGAATCCTTCTGCTGCATCATCAGGGCGCACCCCAGATTATAGACAGCCTGCGCATTCTTCTGGTTCTTGGAGATAGCCTTGCGATATTGCGTTTCGGCTGCAGCCCACTTCTGTTTATGATAGGCGCGGTTTCCCTGGCGGATGAAGTTGCGGTCGTTCTGCGCTCCCACCTTCGCCAAGCCCAGCACCATCAGGGCAAAAACCAATATATATCTTAAATATCTCATTCTTATTATATAATAATGTATAAACGTTTATCAGAAAGGCTTCCTGATGTCCTTCTTAAAAAACTTGATGTTCCTGAGCAGAGGATTCTTTACCTCAAGCAGACAGATTTCGATGATAAGCAACAGGATGACAAGAATACCTACAGCCTGGAACTGTTCATCATAAGCGCTGTAAACCACACTCGTTACATCGCCTTTCTGCAATTTGGCAATATCATCATTCAATGCTCTTTCCGCATCGCTTGTGTTATCTACATGAATGTACTGACCCTTGCCTGCCTGGGCAAGTTCCTTACACATCTGCTCATTCAGGGCGGTCATTACGGTGTTGCCCGCATTGTCCTTCAGATAAGAGCCGTCGCCCATAGGGATTGGTGCTCCCTTGGTGTTACCTATGCCCAGGATGAAGACATTGATTCCTTTCTTGTTGGCTGCAGTAGCCGCCTCCTGTGCGCCAGGCTCATGGTTTTCGCCATCAGTAATTACGATGATGGCTCTGCCTACATTCTCCTGCTGAGTGAAACTCTTGGAAGCCAAATCGATAGCTTCGCCGATATTGGTTCCCTGGGTCTGGATAAGACCAGGGGTAATGTTCTGAAGAAACATCTTTGCCGAAACATAATCGGTGGTGATTGGCAACTGCACGAACGCATCGCCTGCAAAGACGATGAGTCCAATCTTGTCGTTGTTAAAGTTGTCGACCAGATTTTCGATAAGCATCTTACTCTTGTCCAAACGTGATGGAACCACGTCCTGACAAAGCATGGAATTTGAAATATCGAGGCAGATGATGGTTTCAATACCATGTCGCTTATCGTGAGAAATCTTGCTGCCCATCTGCGGGCGAGCTACCATCACGATGAGAAGCGCCAAGGCTGCGAGCATCAGCACAAACTTAACTGTAGGGCGATATTTGGAGATGTTGGGCATGAGCTGTTTCAGAAGTTCCGGATCGCCGAGCTTCTTCAGTTTAGCCTTTCTTCTTCTCCATCCTATCAGTCTGATCAGAATCAGTACTGGTATAATCCACAACAGCCAGAGAAATATAGGATCTTCAAATCTTAACATTTTCTATTCTAATTATATCTTCTATTCGATTATCCGATAATCAGTAAAATATCTCCGATAACTGGTAAAATATCTCCGAAAGATAGCAAAATATCTCCGAAAGATAGCGAAATATCTCCGATAATCAGTTATGGCTCAGTATCCGGATTACGGAATTCTTCTGAACCAGGTGATGCGGAGCAGGATTTCTACCAGCAATACCAGGAGAGCTGCCAGGGCGAATGGCTGATAAGCTTCATATCGCTTAGCGAAATGCTTGACATTAAACTTGGTTTTCTCCAGTTTATCAATGTCCTTGTAAATCTTCTTCAGCTCATTATTGTTCGTTGCGCGATAGAAATTACCATCGGTTGTCTGCGCAATGTCGCTCAGCGTCTTCGTATCTATCTCTACCGGAATATTGACGTACTGTACTCCTCCTGCCACAGGCATTGGATAAGGAGCCACCTTGTTGGTTCCTACACCGATGGTGTAAACGCGGATTCCGTAGCTTTTGGCAATCTCTGCTGCGGTCATTGGCGAGATTTCACCCATGTTGTTACTACCGTCGGTAAGAAGAATCACAACCTTCGATTTTGACTTAGAATCCTTCAGGCGGCTCACGGCATTGGCGAGTCCCATTCCCACTGCAGTTCCATCGTCAATCAGTCCCCGGGCGGCAATATCCGTACGGGTTGCCTGCAAGAGGCGCAACAGACTGGCATGATCGGTTGTCATCGGGCACTGGGTGAAGGCTTCACCGGCAAAGATAGTCAGACCGATGTTGTCGTTCGGTCTTCCCGAGATGAATTCTGTAGCCACATCCTTAGCCGCTTCCATACGGTTTGGTCTCAAATCTTCGGCAAGCATAGAGGTGGAAACGTCCATTGCCAACATAATGTCAATGCCTTCCACCGTCTTGTTGTCCCAAGCTGTATGCGTCTGCGGACGAGCCATCGCACAGACGATGAGCACGAAACAGATGCATCTCAGCACCATTGGCAGATGGATGAGACGCACACGCAGGCTCTTCGGAGCATATTGATACTTTTTCGTGTCGCTCATGCGCATGGTTGGCGCATTTTTCTTCCTGTAGAGGAAATACCATAATATATAAGGTATCAGCAACAGGAGCAACAGAAAATAGCCTTTACTTGCAAATTCCATTTCTATATTTTTCTATTTATAGCCAGGCAAAGAGTTTCGGAATAAACCGCTTTGCCCGGCGAAACGTTTCATAAGAACACCCTGCCTTACATCAGCAGCATGGCTGACTGGTAAATGATGTAACCCAACAGAGCCAGACCTACGATGGCTCCTATCCAGAGGAGCGACTTGATGAGGCGGCGCTGAGATTGCGTCTTCTGCTCTTCATTGGTCAGTTGTGGAACCACCTTTTCTTCAGTAGGTTTCTCATCTGTCTTGGTCTGGTCGATGAAGTTGATGGCATTCACCAGGTTTGCATCGTTCTCATTTACCAGGGTTTCATATTTGGCAAACTTCACGAGGTCGGCAGTCTGGAAGAGTTCCTTCAGTTCATCAATCATCTTCTGGTCGCCTGCTTCGCGCAAACGTTCGATGATTTCCATACTGGTCATTTCCATCGCATTGAATCCGAAACGGCTCACGATATATTCTCTCAGCGTATTGGTAAGCTGGGTGTAGTAAGCCTTCTGTGTTTCCTGATTCTCTACGTGCTGCTGCTTGATGACGTTGATTTGATTCAGCGCCTTTTCATGAGCCGGAACACGTTTTACGATGCGGATATGGGTGATGATTGGCTTGTTGTTCTTCAGTCTGTTGCGCAGATAAAGCCATGCGCCACAGAGGATTAACAGCAATAGGCTCAACCAAAAAATCGCACTCCATTCGCTCCAGGAGAAAGGATTGTCCTGAACATCCTTGGGTGGATAGAACTGGTTGGGATGAACCGTATCTACGGGCACGGTGAGCACTTTCAGCGCAAGCTGGTTTCCATGACAGTTCTTGCCGTTTACCTTCACATTGAGCGCAGGAATCGCATACACCCTTTCATCAAACGAAGTCAGCGTATAGTCGCGGCTCACCACCATGCGGTCGTCGCCTATGTGCGAAGTGTCGCCTTTACTCTGCTCAACCACTTCCACTCCCGGCGTAATTTGCTGCTGCGGCTTGAAAGATGGCAAATCCACCTTATCGCCCTGCTTTACCGAAGCCTTCAGATGCAGCACAGTCTGCTGTCCTATCAGTATCTGCAGCGAGTCGATGCGTTGCTCTACCTGCTGGGCTTGAGCCAAGCCTGAGCACCCCAGAAGAGCGAGCGACAATATGATATTCTTTACTTTAAACATAGTTTCTTTACTTTGAGCTTTCGGTTTATCAGCCCCTCTGCTTGAAAAGCATCAGGAGCGCCTTAGAGAAGTCCTCGTTGGTGGCAATCGAAGTCCAGTCGACCTTGCTTTTGGCAAAGTCGGTTTTCAGATTTTCCTGCTGCATCAGCCATTGCTGTGTATGGGCCATTCGCAGTTTCTTCGAACTTGTATCAATATACATTTCATGTCCGGTTTCTGCATCCATCACCTTGAGCAGTCCTACATCAGGCAACACTTTGGCACGCGGGTCGTAAACCTGGATGGCTACTACATCATGCTTCTGGTTGGCAATCTGCAGCTGATGCTGGAAATCCTTATGATCGTAGAAGTCGCTAATTACGAAAGCCGTGCAGTGGCGTTTCATCACGCGGGTGAAATATTCCAGGGCGCAACCGATGTCGGTACGCTGGCTTTGCGGCTGGAAGTTGAGCATTTCTCTGATGATATAGAGAATATGCTTTCTTCCTTTTTTAGGCGGAATGTACTTCTCGATGCGATCAGAGAAGAAGATGACACCTATCTTGTCATTGTTCTGAATGGCACTGAAGGCGAGTGTGGCAGCAATCTCAGTAGCCAGATCGCGCTTCATCTGCTTCATCGTACCGAAATCGAGCGACCCGCTGACGTCTACGAGCAGCATCACCGTAAGTTCCCTTTCCTCTTCAAACACCTTGACGTAAGGCTTATGAAAGCGGGCGGTCACGTTCCAGTCGATGTCTCTCACATCATCGCCATACTGATATTCGCGCACCTCGGCAAAGGCCATTCCCCTACCCTTGAAGGCAGAATGATACTGACCTGCGAAGATGTTCTGACTCAGTCCGCGAGTCTTGATTTCTATCTTCCGAACCTTTTTTAAGATATCTTGTGTATCCAATTTACTTTTTTACTTTGAAATTTGAACTTTGAACTTTATGATTAGCAAAGCAAATGAATTCTTCACTCTTCACTCTTCGTTCTTCACTTAATCAAGGCACTTCCACCTTATTAATGATGCGGCTTACGATTTCCTCGCTTGTCACATTGCTTGCCTCAGCCTCGTAAGAAAGGCCGATACGGTGGCGCATTACGTCATGGGCTACAGCTCTTACATCCTCAGGAATCACATAGCCGCGATGCTTGATAAACGCATAGGCTCTGGCTGCCTTGGCAAGAGAGATGCTGGCACGAGGACTGCCACCGAAGGTAATCATGTCTTTCAGTTCGCCCAGTCCATAGCGGTCTGGATAACGCGAAGCAAAGACAATATCGGCAATATACTGCTCAATCTTCTCATCGAGATAAACCTCATTTACTATCTTGCGAGCCTTCAGAATCTCCTCAGCTGATGTTACAGGAGTAACCTCAGGAAGTCCGCCCTGAATATTCTCACGGATGATGAGTTTCTCCTCTTCCAGTGTAGGATAGTCGATGATTACCTTCAGCAGGAAACGGTCTACCTGTGCTTCAGGCAACTGATAGGTTCCTTCCTGCTCGATAGGGTTCTGTGTAGCCATTACCAGGAACGGACTAGGCAGTTTGAAGGTTTCATCACCAATGGTAACCTGGTGTTCCTGCATGGCTTCGAGCAGCGCACTCTGCACCTTGGCTGGGGCACGGTTAATCTCATCTGCCAAGACGAAATTGGCAAAGACAGGACCGCGCTTTACATGGAAAGCCTCATCTTTCTGTGAATAAATCTGAGTTCCCACCACATCGGCAGGCAACAGATCTGGAGTAAACTGAATGCGGCTATAGTCGGAGCTGATAAGCTGTGACAATGTCTTGATTGCAAGTGTCTTCGCCAGTCCAGGCACACCCTCAAGCAGGATATGACCATCGGAGAGAAGACCGATAAGAAGGCAATCTACGAGGTGTTTCTGACCTACGATTACCTTATTCATGCCCATTACCAGATTGGTAACAAACTGACTTTGTTGTTCTATCCGGATATTCAATTCGCGGATATCAATAGCTTCTGCCATAATTCTATATTTTTACGTTTAATTTCTTAATTCAAACAATATATTTCCAAAACCAAACGCAAAAGTACTCAAATTAAGCCACAAAAGCGAAAAAACCTATCTAAATAATATTAAAAATGTTTCATAAAAGCTATTTTTAGATTCTTTTAAAGAATAGCTTTTATGAAACAAACGAGATTTCAAATATTTTATCTGTTTTTATGCTTCATGTACCAAGGATGAACCAAGAAATTGTACACCAGCAACGATACGATTGTAAAAAGAAGTGCATAGTGCAACATCCCTGATTCAACCATATTATATACAGGATGATCTACGTCAAAATGCGCTCTCGCCGGAAGATTATGGAACATGAATCCGAGACCGATTCCCAAGCTCAATCCCAATTCCCAAGCCAGGAAGAACGAATTCACGCTCGTGCCGCGCTGGCAATGTTTGGCAAGCTTGATATAGAAGAGCAGAAAACGGCTTCCGATGATTCCCAAGCTGAAACCCAGCAAGGTTGGAACCACGATTTCTACAGCAAACTCCTGAGTTCCGAACGAAATCAGTTCAGCAGAAGCCAACAATATCAGACCTACGATTATCTGACTCTTCAGATCTGCATCAGCAAAGACAAACTTTTCTGCCAGAAACGCCAAGGCCAATCCTCCGAAAATCATCAGAAAGATGCCAGTAGGATGAGGCACAGAAAAGTATAATCCCACAGAAAAAGTAATCAGGATGATGTTGACAAACAGCGGAGTTCCCTGTGGCAGATAGAAGCGGTCGAGGCTGAAAGCCTTAATTCCTTCGGCAGGTGCCTTAAAAGGAAACTTGGCGCGAGAAACCAGCACGAAGGCTCCCAAAGCCAGCAACGAAGCCGTAGGGAAAACATAGTCCATGCCGAAATAGTTGTAAACAAAACATGCTACCAAGGGCCCTACAGCTATCGAAAAGCGGGCAAACCAAGAGGTAATGTAATTAGCCTCGGTGCGCTGGAACGACTCGCAGGAATCAATAACCAGCGTACTGGCAAGCGACATCTGAGCCAGCCCCAGAAATGCTCCCAACAGGAAACGGACCGCCAGGAGAATCTCAAAAGGAAATCTGATGTTCCAGAACGTATCCAGATAGTAAAGAACCGAAAGGCAAAAAACCACACCTAAAATGGAAAGCTGACAGACCATATTCCTGCGGTAGCGCTGCACCAGATAAGAACAGAAGCCGCCAAACAGGAAAAGTCCAAAGCCGTATGCTAGAAGCACACACCCTATCTGCCACATCTGATACTTCTCCTGAATCAGGAAATAAGGAATGGCAAAAACGAGCATGTACACACTCGACATCAGCAAGAGGTTGGCAAAGCATAATCGCCAGAAGTCCTTGTGCCACAGCTTGATATGTACTGGTGTATTTTGTGTATCCATAATCCGAATTATTTATGAATCTATCGTATTTATACTCTCTTACACTTCACGAAAAAGAGAGTTAATGTTAATAACTCTCTTCAGTGCTAGGATAATCAACGGTTTTCACCGCATCAATATAAGCCTTCACACCCTTGGTCATTTCCTCGCCTACCTGTGCAAAGTGGCGCAGGAACTTAGGCTTGAAGCCCTGTGTCATTCCAAGTGCATCAGCATAAACCAGAACCTGACCGTCGCAGCCGTTACCTGCACCGATTCCAATCGTTACTGCCTTTACCTTCTTGCTTACTTCTGCAGCAAGCTTAGCAGGAACTTTCTCCAGCACGATGGCAAAGCAGCCTGCTTCGTCCAGCGCAATGGCGTCGCTGATAAGCTTCTGTGCCTCAGCCTCTTCCTTGGCACGAATACCATAACCGCCAAACTTGTTCACGCTCTGCGGGGTAAGTCCGAGATGACCATGAACCGGGATTCCGGCATTAACCAGCGCCTTAACCGTGTCGCAGATTTCTACGCCGCCTTCCAGTTTCAGGGCGTCTACACCCGTCTCCTTCATCATGCGGCAAGCATTGCGCAGCGCCTCTTCCTTGCTAATCTGATAGCTGCCGAAAGGCATGTCGCAAACCACGAAAGCATGCTGGCAGGCACGGGCCACGCTGCGGGCGTGATAAATCATCTGGTCAACGGTAATCGGCAATGTGTCTGCATTTCCTGCCATCACATTGCTGGCCGAATCACCTATTAATATAGAGTCAATTCCTGCAGCATCTATAATCCCGGCTGTTGTAAAGTCGTATGCTGTCAGCATGGTTACTTTCTCGCCAGCCTTCTTCATTTCTGCGAAGGTCTTGGTGGTAATTTTCTTCTTGTCAGTAGATAAATATCCCATTTTTTTATTTTGATTTATTTATTGTTCTGCTTTGAATCTATTTTGCATCCTCCACGATGCGCTGCAAGTCAGCAAAGCTGAAACCTCTGTAATCATCTATCACATAGTCGGATAGCGGCTGGATGGCTACTCTGCTGTTCGTTGTGGCGAGTCCTAGGGTAAAGGCTCCTGAGGCTCTCACCGCCTTCAGTCCGTTGAAGCTGTCTTCCAGTCCTACACAGTCCTCCGGTTCCACACCGAAATAGGCTGCACCTTTCAGATAGCAGTCTGGATGAGGCTTGCTCTCAGCGAAATCCTCGCTGGTCAGCACGCGGTCAAAATAGTCTTTGAATTCCGGGTGGCGTTCATAGACATTCAGCATCTTCTGAACGTTGCTGCTCGTTACCACAGCGCATTTTACGCCATGCTTCTTCAAGTCGCAGATAAAGTCTTCGAACCCCGCAATATATTCATACTGCATGTTCTTTTCAAACTCATCCAGTCGGGCTGTAATCTTAGCCTGTTCCTCCTTTGCGCCTGTAAAACCTTCGATGTGGGCGAAGACGGCTTCATCGGTGAAATACTTGTCGTAAATCTGAACCAGAGTCTGTCCTTTGATGCGATATTCGAAATCGGGCATTTCCGGATGATACTCCCTGCCTATCATTCCCCAGAAGATGGAGTACTGTGATTCTGTGTCGAATACCACGCCATCCAGATCGAAGAGTGCTGCTTTTATCATATTTCCTTGTCTGTTTTTATCAATTTTTGCTTAATTTATATTGAAAACGGGTGCAAAGTTACGCAAAAATCTTAATATACGAGCATAATCTGACAGATTTTGATGTTTTTATAGCGTGTTTTCCGATTTTTTACACTACCTTTGCAGAAAAATAGCAGAAAATCAGTAGAAAATAAAGAAGAATACATAATTATATGATAGAAATAATAGAGAAATACTTCCCGAACCTCACGGAAGAGCAGAAAAAGCAGTTCGAGGCACTCGATACATTATACCGCGACTGGAACAGCAAGATCAATGTCATCAGCCGCAAGGACATCGATAATCTGTACGAGCACCACGTGCTCCATTCTCTGGCAATAGCCAAAGCCATCAATTTCCGTCCGGGCACGGAGATTCTCGATTTCGGCTGCGGTGGAGGTTTCCCGGGCATTCCGCTCGCCATCCTCTTCCCTGAATGCAAGTTCAAGCTGATAGATGGAACGGGCAAGAAAATCAGAGTCTGCAACGAGGTGGCTACGGCAATCAATCTGCAGAATCTCAAGGCTGAACACCTGCGCGGAGAGGACGAAAAAGGCAAGTACGATTTCGTGGTAAGCCGTGCGGTAATGCAGCTTCCTGACCTGATGAAGATTATCAAGAAAAACTTTAAGCAGAAGGGGCAAAACGCTCTGCCTAACGGACTTCTGTGCCTGAAGGGCGGTAATCTGAAAGAAGAACTGAAGCAATACTTCAAGATTTCAGAAATCACTCCGCTCAGCACTTTCTTCAATGAAGAATGGTTCAGTCAGGACAAGCAACTGGTTTACGTTCCGGCGTAGAAGAATGCAGTTGCTTTGCTAATCATAAAGTTCAAAGTAATCATAAAGTTCAAGAAATGTTACATATAGAAAGATTTCAAGTAAACATGTTGCAGGAAAACTGCTACGTGGTGAGCGATGAGACCAAGGAATGCGTCATCATCGATTGCGGCGCCTTCTATCCGGAAGAGCGCAAAGCTATTACACAATATATTAAGGAGAACCAGCTCAAGCCCGTTCACCTGCTCGTAACCCATGGCCATCTTGACCATAACTTCGGCAACAACACCATCTATCAGGAGTTCGGACTGAAACCGGAAGTATCGGCAGCTGATGAAAACCTGATGAAGGGACTCGCCAAGCAGGCAGAAACCTTCTATCAGATGCAACTCGATTACCAGTTTCCGCCTATTGGCAGATTCTTCGAAGATGAAGAGGTCATCAAGTTCGGCAACCACGAGTTCCAGGTTATCGCCACTCCGGGCCACAGCAGCGGTTCCGTCACCTTCTATTGCGAGGCAGAGCACGTAGCCTTCACCGGCGACACCCTCTTCCACAACTCTATCGGCAGAACCGATTTCCCTGGAGGCAGCATGTTCCGCATCATCAACAGTCTGCGCCACCTCGGTCAGTTGCCTGACGAAACCCAGGTTCTCCCGGGTCATGGCGAATACACCAGCATAGGCGAAGAGCTCGCTCACAATCCTTATATGGACCGTTAAAACAAGCATTTTTTAAGTCAGGAGATTTATCAGCGATGATCAAGAAATCGAATACAGAGAAGATCATTCTCGGCATTGACCCCGGAACCAACGTGATGGGCTATGGCGTAATCCGCATCATCGGCAACAAGGCAGAACTGGTGGTGATGGGCGTCATCGACATGCGCAAAGAGAGCGATCCCTATCTCCGGCTGGGCAAGATCTTCGACCGCGTAACCGGCATCATCGACAGCTATCTGCCCGATGAGATGGCCATCGAAGCCCCCTTCTTCGGCAAGAACGTGCAGTCGATGCTCAAGCTGGGCAGAGCGCAGGGAGTAGCCATCGCAGCCGCCATTCATCACAGCGTTCCTATCCACGAATATGCGCCGCTCAAAATCAAGATGGCCATTACCGGACAGGGACAGGCTTCGAAGGAACAGGTGGCGGGAATGCTGCAGCGACTGCTCCATATTCAGCAGGACGAAATGCCGAAGTTCATGGATGCTACCGATGCGCTGGGGGCAGCCTACTGCCACTTTCTGCAGATGAACCGCCCGGAAACCGACGCCAGGCACTACAGCAGCTGGAAAGACTTTGCAACAAAGAATCAGAGTAGAATAAAAAAATAAGAGAGATGCAAAAGATTATTAGCATTAAAAACGGTGTTACCCGTATGCCCGAATGGCGTATGGCAGAACCCGTAAACTTTGAGGCGTGCGATGGTGAACACATCGCTATCGTAGGTCCGAACGGTGGAGGAAAATCAATGTTCGTCGACATCATCGTAGGTCGCCACCCACTCCTGATGCACGACCCTGATTACGACTTCTCACCTAGCCGGAAAACTATGGTGAGCGACAACATCAAGTATATTACCTTCCGCGACACCTACGGAGGCGATAACGACCGCACTTATTTCCTGCAGCAGCGCTGGAACCAGCTGGAGATAGACGAGAATACACCTATCGTAAAGGACAAGCTGGAAGAAGCCTACCAGATGGCCGGTGAAGACACACCGGAGCGCAGAGCCCTGCAGCAGCACATCTACGAACTCTTCCACATGCAGCACCTGATGGACAAATACACCATCCTGCTCTCAAGTGGCGAGCTCCGCAAGTTCAAACTTGCCTCTACCCTATTCTCAGAGCCTCGCGTGCTCATCATGGACAATCCGTTTATCGGACTCGATGCTGAAACCCGCGACCAGCTCAAGGAACTGCTCAAGACCCTCTCTTCAGAGCGAGCCCTGCAGATTATCCTCGTACTGAGCAAGAGCGATGATATTCCCGACTTCATCACCCACGTGGTAGAAGTGAAGGATATGAAGGTTCTGCCTAAGGTAACCCTCGCCGAATATCTTGCCGGCAGAGAATCCGTGCCTGCCCATGTGCTGAGCCCGGAGATGGAACAGGCCATCGTAGACCAGCCTTACAGCGACCGCGAATATCACACCCAGGAAGTGGTGAAGATGAACAAGGTACGCATACAGTATGGCGAGCGAATCATCCTCAAAGACCTCGACTGGACCGTGATGAACGGCGAGCGATGGGCTTTGAGCGGACAGAACGGAGCCGGAAAGAGTACGCTCCTCAGTCTGGTCTGTGCCGACAATCCGCAGAGTTACGCCTGCGACATTACCCTCTTCGACAATCCTCGAGGCAGCGGCGAAAGCATCTGGGACATCAAGAAACACATCGGCTACGTATCGCCTGAGCTTCACCGCTCTTACCAGCGCGACCTGCCAGCCATCCGCATCGTGGCAAGCGGCCTGATGGATTCCGTAGGCCTCTATGTAAAGCCGAAGGAAGAAGATATGGACAAGTGCCGCTTCTGGATGAAAGTATTTGGACTGGAAGGTCTTGAAGACCGTGGTTTCCTGAAGCTCTCCAGCGGCGAACAGCGCCTCGTTCTCCTGGCACGTGCCTTTGTCAAGGATCCGGAACTGCTGATTCTCGATGAGCCGCTCCACGGACTCGACAACCGCAACCGCCGTCTTGTAAAAGACGTCATCGAAGCCTTCTGTCGCCGCCAGAACAAAACCATGATCATGGTAACGCATTATAAGGAAGAATTGCCAGCGTGCATCGACCACAGCATCTTCCTCCTGCGCCACACCAATGATTAAAAAGAATTGATAATCAATAATTTCAGAAAGATGAGATACATAATATTATTATTCGCACTCAGCCTCAGCATAGCTAAGGCAAGCGCCCAGGATGTATTAAACGAGGTGCTCCGCACTTCTGATGCAGCCCTCAACGACACCACGAAGAGCATGGACGAGCGCCGTACAGCCCTCTTCAAGTTTGACGCGATGACCTACATGCGCAGCAAGATTCTGCCACCGTATGTTATGCTCGACAAGAAGCTGAACAAGGACACCTTGAACATAAAGGTTCGCTATCTCAACGAGCAGGCCTACGCCATGAGCGTATATATTACGCTCTACCAGAAGCGACTGAAGGAGGCTTCTAAAAAGAATAAGCCGCTCGTAACTCAGTTTTTTAAGCAGGCAACCATCGATCACAAGGCATTTAAGGACGAAGATACAGAGTTTACCCTGGGTTATTACAACACCCCGGATGCTCCAATCCCATTCTGCCTCGACTGCGATTGGGTTTCAACCTTGGCTTTCATCCGCAGCATCGACTGGTCAAAGCTTTAAAAATCAAAGCATATTTCAAACGAATATGGTCTTCATAAGACCAGCTAAAACAGACCTCTTCCTTAGCGAATGACGCGTTGGGGAAGAGGTTTTCTTTAAAAAACACACCATTTTTCTTCATTTGGAAGATAATAAACTAAGGGAAAACGGTCTGTTTTCGGCTATTTTTAGCCTAATTTCTCGCAAAAAGAGGGAGATAACTGCTGAAAGATACTGAAAAATGCGATTATAATACTTAGTCCTTTCAGAGAAATTTTGAGTGCTTTTGTAAAGAAAAGACACATATCCAGCTTACGTGCGTTTACCAAACGGCTCTAGAAATCAGCTACATAAAGCTTAATAACCCAACATCAATATTCCAAGAATATAAATAATCCTTACCTTCATAATACCGAAATAAAAAGAGGCAAAATGCAATAAGAATATTGCATTTTACGAAGAAAAATGCAAAATATAGGGGTTAAGAAGGTATTTTACCCCCTCTTCTAAGGGTAAAAAATGCCCCTCCTCGGACTCGAAATCATGCTCCAAAGGTAGGTATTTTTGACAAAAATAGAAGAAATGACAGGTAGAAAAAGGGCAAAAGAAGAACAATAAGGTACAAATATGAGCCTGATGAATGTAGATTATTTTATACGTACACAATTATAGCAAGACTACCTACAAATCATATACAACATTAATAACCAACACTTTAGCGCATCTAATAATTCTTTATCTCCCATCACTATGAGGATTATATTCCGGTCATTTTCGGTCATGGTCATTTCCGGTCATTTTTGTTTCGGGGGAGAAAAGGTCATCTATAGTATAATATAAATAATATTTATATTTACTATAGCTCAAAATGACCAAACTCTTTTTGAAAATGACCGAAAATGACCATGACCGGAAATGACCGCTTTTGCCATTCTTTGTTCTCCATCGTAATTTCAGGTGCGTTAAGGATTCTGAAACTTTCAAAATAGATTACAGTATACAAAACTTAAAAAGAGGTATTCCATACACCTTCAATTGCGGTCTTGCCAGTCTGCCGTAATGACGAAGAGAATACTGTATATAAACACGAGACAGCGATATGCCATGTTCTTTAGGCATATCGCTGTCTTGTCCTAACGATATGATGTGTCCACGTTATCACATCACTAATCAAATTTTGATAATCACACCAAAATTAGCCACGAATCCGTCGAGAGGTGCATAAATATCACGGAAAACGGGATTTGTGACGCTGCCGGTATAGATGGTGTCAAATCTTGTCTGGCGGCGGTCGGTGAAGTTCTCAAAGTTTGCATACACTGAGAATTTCTCCCAAATTTTCTGTACCATAAGGCCCATTGTCACATATCCTTTGCCATACATTCCATCGGTGAGTCGCTGACGGCTGGTATAGTAAAGTTCGTAGCCTATACGCCATGAATCCTCAACCTCATACATAAGCACTGAATTGAGACGGTGTTTAGGCGTCAGCGTCTTATCGTAGGTGTGACCGTCCTCTCTTACACGGGCATGGTTGAATGTATACCCGAGAAACAGGCTGAAGTCTGAATACTTGACTTTCAGATTTGTCTCTGCGCCAAGGCTGCGCATGTTTCCGTTGATATTGAAGAACTGGTAAAGCCCGTTGTGTAGGGGTCTCAGTTCAAGCGGGTGTCTCAGATAAGTGAAGAAGAAGAGCTGGTTAGCTGTGAAAATGACTCTGCCGTCCGCGATGCTTGTGCGGTAATTCACATCGGCCTGAGCCCCATAGCTTCGCTCTATGCTATTGACATCTTTGTCCACAGGGAGAATGTTTGCGAATTGAAGACGTTCGCTTTCTTCAGAGAATATTGTGGGTGGCTTATAGCCGAATCCTCCACCAATACGGGTCGAGAATTTGTCTGACAGTTTGAAAAGTGCCGATATGCGTGGAAGGACTATAAATCCATAGTCTTTGACATAATCGCCACGGAGTCCGGCTTCAAGAATCACCCGGTCAGATACGTTTGTGGTGTTGTTCACAAATATGCCATAGGTGTCGAGTGAATAGTCTCGGTCAAGATTGTTTGTGATTCTCTTTTCGTTGAACCGTTCGGTCCATACATTACCACCGACAATCCATTCTGAAATTTCTCCCGAATTAACGTATGAGATTTCACTGAATGTTGACCACTGGTCTCCATTAAAATTATATGTAGGAATGGTGATGTCTCGTTTGTAGAGTGTCGCGCTGTTCTTTACGTTAAGGCTGCTCTGATCATTAAATCTGTGCTTGAATGAGATTCGCGAGGAATAACGCTGTGATTTGTTCCGCTCAAAATATGGATGTCCCTCTGAATATCCGTGGCGTATGTATTCCATATCGCCTCCAAGACGGTTCTCGACCATTGACTCCAGTCCTATATTAAGGTTGGTGCTCTCTGTAAAGTACAGGAAAAGAGTGGGATTTACAGTAAACCTATCAAATTGAGGTATGGCAGTGAATCCCACATGCGAGGGATCATAAGCCCAGTTCCGATTGTAGGATGCGAAGACTGTGGTGCCGACTTTGCCAAAACGCTGTCCGAAGAAAGTGTTGACATCCAGCCCTTTTGCGGTTGTCCCGTTAAGCTGTATCTGAAAATCACGCTTTTCTGTGGGGGTCTTGGTTACAAGATTGACAAGACCTGCGATGGCGCCACCGCCATAGAGGGTACTTGAGGATCCTTTTATAATCTCGACCTGTCTCAGGTCAAGGGGCGGAGTCTGTAACATTCCGAGACCGGCAGCAGCTCCGGAAAAAACGGGAAAACCGTCACGGAGAATTTGGGTGTATTTACCGTCAAGACCCTGTATTTTTATCATGGCGTTGCCGGAGATGGCCGAAGTCTGCTGTGTCTGTATGCCAGTGCTTTCGCTGAGCAGCATTCTTATATCACCGGGCTTCATGACATTTTTCTCTTCAAGTTCCTCTGAACCGATAAATTCCACACGCGTCGGAATATCCCTGAAAGTGCGGGTGCCTCGGGTTGCAGAGATAACAACCTTTTCCAGCTCGTTGTCTTCGCCCTCTTCAAGTGTAATTGTTACATAGGGTTCGCCATCAGACAAAGGAAACACATAACTCTTTTCCTCTGTCTCATATCCAAGATAGCTGAACCTGATGGCTTGTGGACCATCGGGGATACCTGTGATTTCTACGAAACCGTCCTTGTCGGCTACATTTCCCAGTTGTGTCCCCTCCACAGTTGCGGACGCTCCTATTAGCGGTTCGCCGCTGTCTCCGTCTATGATTTTTGCCTTAAATGTGTTAAGCGCGGCTGCTGTCTGTGACAGAGATATTATCCATAAGAATATTAGTATTATAAAATGTCTCATTAAATTGTGTCCTTAATTATTGATGATGATTGAATAATAGATGCCGACGCCGATGAAGAGAATGGCCACGATGCGGTTGAACTGTTCTTCACTACAGCCTTGACAAGCGAAGCAAACTTCTGGTTGCAAGCGCATGCGCTTACCAACATTTTGATCTGTTTCATAATTTTTGTGCCTCCTCTTAACTCTCCCCGAGGGATGAGAACCGTAACAAGGCTTGGGTTGTATTATTAATAATGTTTACAATTCGCAAAACAACGAACGTATAGGTTTTAAGAAAACCCTCGAAACTAATGACGAGGGTACAATTGGATCAAAGAGTGTGTTTGAGGATAAAGTGATTTACTTGCAGCAATCCTCCTTCTTCTCGCACAATTCCATGTTAAAGAACTCAGAGAAGAGCTGCTGAGCATACGCCCAGTTCTCACGGTTCATGCAATACTTCACTTTAGGCGTTTCAATCTCACCCTGTATTAATCCTGCATCCTTCAATGCTGACAAATGCTGACTTACAGTAGCCTTAGCAATAGGCAACTCCTCATGAATGTCGCCAAAGTAGCAAGTGTTTTGCTTTGCTAGAAACTTCATGATAGCAATGCGAGCCGGATGTCCGAGAGCCTTGGCAAATCCTGCCAGTGTTTCCGTCTTTATACAGTATTTCTTTTCTGCCATAATAAGCGTTTGTTTAATTTTCTGTTCGCAAAGTTACGAACAATATTTCAAACCGCCAAATTTACTTTCGTATTTTTGCGAATATTTAACATTCCGTATCTTTTATCACGGCAAATAAAACAATTGACAATTTATTCTAATTATTGCCAATCTTATTAATTGTCATGTTTTTTGACTAACAGTTGTGAATTTGCAAGAAGGAGAACAAACACTCATCAAATATCAAATATAATCAGACCGCATTCAGAGTCTTTCCATCGGGAGTGTTCATCACTTTTGCCCATGGAAAATAAGTATAAATAGGGAACGCAGTGCGTTCCCTATCTGTTAGCCCCACTCCTTCTTCACATCAAAGCAGGGACAAGCTTTATTGGCAAATTCATTGTGACCATGAATCGTGG
>ENA-OZKW01000069-OZKW01000069.1-human-gut-metagenome-genome-assembly--contig:-NODE-69-length-29890-cov-42.611094_pt1 | contig 29890 bp, 23 predicted proteins | sample MGYA00244833_ERZ653778 | MGnify/ENA primary metagenome ERZ653778 (study PRJEB26926, sample SAMN06165284) | human gut metagenome | biome: ENVO:00009003; feature: ENVO:2100002; material: ENVO:00002003... | reverse complement strand
TCTATCAAATATAGCCAATATCTGACTTCATTCTGTCTCAGGACACACAATCTGATGGCAAAGATAATACTTTATCTCCTAATCTCCAAAACTTTTCCCGAAAAACTTCTACCATACAGCTAGAACATTTTCCCAAGGAGAAACGATGGCAATAGTATTTATACCTATCGGATTTTGATGGAATGTTTGAGAAACAAAGATCCTTTACGCACATGAATATGTTTTCTCAAATTTATTGCCACATTTGCCACGCTTATTATAAGTAGCTGATAATAAGAGCATAACGGGTGGCAATAAGGGGATTTTTTATTATCACCTTATTGCCACCTATTGCCACGTTTTGCAAAAAGCAGCGTTTTTCGGGCGCTCTAGAGGTGTTTTGGGAGCTAAAAGGTTGAAAATATTGAGCAAAAACGCTTATTTTCTATTCAATTTTTAGTGTTTTTCTATGCTTTCTATCGAAAAACCTCCCACGATGCAGCAAAAATTACGTCCCAACGTAGCATTTCCTACGTCCCGATGTAGCAACAGACGCGTCCCGACGTAGCTACAGATACGTCCGGACGTAATTTCAGATACGTCCTACCTACCCTCCAAGCATGCCTCATCTGAGTTTCAAGTAAGCCTCATGAGATAATGCATCAGATTCTTCGATGTCGTGATACCCTTACTTTTTACCAATCCATAATTTTACGTATATCCAAACAAACAGAATTAAATCTATCAAATTGAGACATCCAATTTGGTACATCCTTATTCATCCATCCCATGACATTCTTCATCTCATCATGTATCATTTCAACTTCATTGAGGTTCCAACAAATTGCTTCATTATGATCAATCCTATTACGCAAGCGACGGAATTTGTTTAAAAAGCTGGCAACAACCTTCCTTTGCCGATTTGCTTTCTTCACAAAAGGGAAAGAACGCCTTAAATCTTTCCAAAGAATACGTTCATAATTCCTATTGAAAAGAGATGTCCAAAAGCCCCAGGTTAACTCTGCAGTAATCTTAGCAGTGGTTATATCTTCTCCTCGTGCAGCAATTTGTTTTTTAGCAGTACTTATATATTTATTTAGCTCCATCAAACCTGGAGTTGTAGAGAAAACCACATACCATTCTTCTCTTTTAGCAAATGCCACAAGTTCCCGAACTACGGAATTGCGAAGTTCAACTTCAAAGACTGAAAGACATGGGTACATAGCTTCAGAAAGCATTATATTACATTGATAATGCTTAACAGCCTTTTGTTCATCATCGGGATAGAGCAAAAAATATTTCTTCATCCTATCTTCAGAGAAAACTTTTTCGAAAAAATCTTTGGTATATTCCATTTTTATTATTATCTTTGCAGCGCAGTCCCGGTAAGGCCCTCTCCCAGATTATTCGATGCTGGTGATGACCCCGGGTTTTTTGTTTTTGCAAAAATACATAATTATTTTGATTGCAACAACAAAAAAGCCATATTTCTTTGCATTTTCTTGTTATCTCCCTCATCCTCAACCATTTTTCAATAATTCCTTGCATCTTTCAGAAGAAAAGCGTATCTTTGCAGAAGATTAGCGGCGCTCGGCAATCTGTAAGCAAGCTTACATTGCGCTCGTTTGCATAATCTTTGCAAAAGAAATGTTCAACTTTTAAAACAAGGAGGTAGAATATGGATTTATTTGATAGCAAAAGACAAGAAAGATTAGAGGCTGCAAGAAAGGCTGCAACTGCTAGTAAAGAGGCATCTTTGAAATTTCTTATAGATGCTGGCATCTTGGATAAAAATGGGAACTGGGCTTCACATCTTAGATAATATGGATGAATCTCTTTATTCTAGACGATCTAATCTTGTGATTGGATTTCATGGTTGCGACCGATCTGTGGTAGAAAAGGTTATTGTCGGTAAAACAGAACTCATAGCCAGTACTAATGATTATGATTGGTTAGGAAGCGGTATCTATTTTTGGGAAAACAATGAAGAAAGAGCTTGGCAATGGGCGAAAGAATTGTCAAAAAGGTCTAACTCTTCTATAAAAACTCCAGCAGTTATAGGTGCTGTTATAGATTTAGGTTATTGTTTCGATTTATGCCTCTACTTAAAATTTATGGCACATGTGCCACTTTTTTTAAGTGCAAAGATATGTGAAAGTAGAGTTCTAACCAAAAATTTTTAGATTTATTATACTAAAAAGGTGTGCGCACTAGCTGCGCGAATTCAACAAGGTGGCTAAATCACCATTAGAAGAATGGGTTGAGCATAGAGCAAATTGCTTTTATTACCGGTTTGACTGAAAATGAAATAAAAGAACTATAATATAATAAGGTGTATCCCCGCTTGCCCCATACATCGGGCAAGCGGAGATACACCTTTTTCTTTTTATTTCCCTCATCCTCAAACATTTTTCAATAATTCTTTGCTTCTTTCAGAAGAAAAGCGTATCTTTGCAGAAAAAAGAAACGATGCCAACAATATTTATATTTTTCGGATTCAGATTCATGTTTTATTCTAATGATCATGAACCAATTCATGTCCATGTTATCAAGGATGGAAATGAAGCAAAATACAATGTATCTCCTCTAACCCAGATTTATAATCATGGATTCAAAAAGCATGATATTGCCTTGATAGAATCTATTATTTCTGAGAATGAGGCGGTCATTATAGATAGATGGAAAGAGTATTTTAATCAAAAATAAGATATTATGGAGCAATATAGAGTAAATCGCGTTTGGGTTGACGATGCCCATATTTGGGCAGAAACCCAAAATGGCTGGAAGGCTAACTATCCTTTCAGTCGTTGGAGCCGTCTTGCTAACGCCACACCTGCCCAGCGTAAGGCTTTCGTATTGAGCAGATATGGTATCCATTGGCCTGAATTAGACGAAGATTTATGCTTTGAAGGACTATTCGCAGATGCTGGCATATACAAACCGTCAAATGCAGAAGATACTATTTATTATCAAGCATAATAAAAGAATTTTTTGCAACAGAAGGATAAGTGAATCATTAAAATAAGGAGGTAAATATGGACAACAAGAATCTTTCATCAGAAGCTTTACTCTCCAATCAAGACAGTAAAAATAGATTATCATGAAGGAAGAAGAGATTAAAATCGTGGCAGAAAATGCTATGATGATAGTTTGCGGATATGCATTTTCGCAAACCGAAGAAGGTTTTATACGTGTAGTGTATCTACACTCCCCATATCATGCTCTTGTAATGACAAGCGAGGGTGAAGTAACAGATACCAATATGGATGATATAGAAATCAGCATCGTTCAAAAGTATTGGAAACGAAACAAAAAATTAATGGAGCAAGCTTATGCCTAAATATTACGACTTTATGATATGTGGGTATAAGCTGAGCAAGCATAACAATGCGGCTGAATAAACGTAACGAGACGGCTCATCTGGCGCAAGGATACGACTGCGCTGGGGCAAAGATATAGATTAGGAGGTTCAAGCAGTCGGTATCTGAGGTTCAGAGAGACAGTATCTGAGGTTCAAGCAGACTGCTTCTTGATGATTTCCACTAGGCTCGGCAGCTCTGCTGAGCCTAGTCAGCAGCTCTGCCGACTGCAGTCAGCAGGTCTGCCGAGCCTAGTGGCGACACCTCTTTATCATACAAATATATACTTTTTAAATACAACAAGGTGAAAAGATTTATAATGATACTATGCTTCATCTGCACATACACACTACAGATGGCGGCACAAACATGGATTGGAACTTGGGCTACGGCACCGCAGACTGTGGTGAAAGCGTTTATGCCCTATAATAACAACATGACAAACCGTTCGGTTCGCCAGATAGTAAAAGTAAGCGTGGGAGGCGACGTGATAAGACTGAAACTGAGCAATATCTACTCGATGCAACCCGTAGTGATACGCTCCATCTATATTGCCCACGCCAAAGACTCCTTCAAGATTGATGCCAAATCGGCTCAATACTTCAAGTTCGGCAACAGCTACAAGGCTACCATTCCTGCCGGCAGACAGATAGTGAGCGATGCGCTGAAGTTCAATCTCAAGAACCTGGAGCGCGTTGCCATCACCATCAACTACACCTCGGCTCCCGATGTGCCTACCGTTCACATGGGCTCACGTACCACCTCTTATATCATGAAGGGAGTAACCAATGCCCACTCCAACTTTGAAAAGACTTTCCGCGAGAACCACTGGTACAACATCAGCGGCATTGATGTGTATACGATGAGCAACAACATGAGTGCCATCGCCATCATGGGCAACTCCATCACCGACGGCAAATGTTCTACGGATAATGCCCAGAACCGGTGGCCCGATGTAATGTCGGAGATGCTGCAGCTGAAGCATAAGATAACCAACCAGGGTGTACTGAACCTGGGCATCGGCAACAACCGCGTAACCATGCCGGGCGGTTTCGGGGCACTCGCCAAGGAACGCTTCGACCGAGACATTCTGATGCAGAGCGGCGTAAAGAAGGTAATTATCTTTGAAGGCATCAACGACATAGGTGCTGCCAAGAGCGGAAACAGCGAGACGGTAGCCCGCCAGATTATAGAGAGCATACAGGGAATGATGAGGAAGGCGAAGGCACGGAAGATGAAAGTTTATCTGGGCACCATCACGCCTTTCAAGGGGGCCGGCTACTACAGCCACTTCCACGAAGCAGCCCGACTCTATGTAAACGACTGGATTCGAAGTCAGGCAAAGAAAGCAGATGGCATTCTAGACTTCGCCAAGCTGCTTCAAGATCCGAATGATGACAGAAGGATGAAGCGGGAATATGCCAGCGGCGACTGGCTCCACCCGAACCCTGCAGGATACAAGGCGATGGGAATCTATGCCGCTGATATCGTCAAGTAAGAAAAAAGCCGCCCTATTACAGGCGGCTTTTACTATATATAATAAGATGTTTTACTTCAAGACAATCTTGCAATCATCCAGGCTCTCTACGGTAGCGAGCGCCTCATAACGGATTCCCTCCTTGCGCAGGAAGTCACCACCATGCTGGAAAGCCTTCTCGATGATGAAACCCATCGCCTCAATCTTGGCACCAGCCTTCTCGCAAAGGTCCATCACGCCCTTAGACGCATTACCATTGGCAAGGAAGTCATCGATAAAGATAACATGGTCCTCAGGAGTAAGATAACTGTTGCTCACACAAACCGTATAATCGCGGTCCTTTGTAAAAGAGTGAACCACAGAGGTAATCATACCCTCCATAGTCTTAGGCTGCTTTTTCTTTACGAACACAACAGGAAGATTGGTCAGATAACCTACCATGATGGCAGGCGCGATGCCCGAAGCCTCGATAGTAATAATCTTGTTGTACTTGATGTCCTTGAAAAGGCGCACGAATTCCTTAGCTAAGTCCATCATCAGAATAGGGTCCATCTGATGGTTTACAAAGCTGTCTACTTTTAAGATTCCACCAGGAAAGCATCTGCCCTCCTGCATAATTCTTTCTTTCAGTAAATCCATTATGACTTGAACTTTAATATGGTTATTGGGTGCAAAATTACTACTTTTTTCGCAAACAAGGAAGTTTATCGCCCAATAATTTTGTTTTGTCTGCAATTTAGCGTAATTTTGCAGCAGAAATGAATAAGATGTTCAGGGAGCATGATATGATGCCCCCTATAAAACTATAAGAATATGAATCCATATATCAAACAATTCCCCGACCTCATGGCGGGCAAGAAAATCATGTATGTTCACGGTTTCCTCTCTTCTGCACAGAGCGGCACCGTAAAGATGTTGCAGGAACTGATGCCGAATGCCACCCTCGTGGCTGAAGACATCCCGGTACATCCGGAAGAGGGCATAGAGATGCTGCAGAAGATGGCGGAGACTGAGAAGCCCGACCTCATCATCGGTACCTCGATGGGAGGCATGTATACCGAACTGCTGAAAGGATTCGACCGCATCCTCGTAAACCCTGCCTTCAAGATGGGCGATACGATGAGCAGCATGACCGGCAAGCAGGAATTCCAGAACCCGAGAAAGGACGGAGTGAACGAACTGATGGTTAACAAAGGCCTCATCAAGGAATACCGTGACTTTACCGAGCGTTGCTTCCAGAACATTACTCCCGAGGAGCAGCAACGTGTTTACGGTCTCTTCGGCGATGCTGATCCGCTGGTCCATACCTTCGACCTCTTCCATGAGCACTATCCGCTCGCCATCCCATTCCACGGTGAGCACCGACTTATCGACAAGGTAGCATTCCACTATCTCTGTCCGGTTATCCGCTGGATTGACGACAAGCAGAACGGCAAGGAGCGCCCTATCGTATACATCGACTTCGATGCCCTGCACGACAGTTACATGAAGGCAACCAGTTCGATGCACAAGGCTTACGAGATGCTGATAGAGCATTACAACGTATATATCGTAGCCCCAGCGCCAACCAACGACCATGAATACATGGCGAAGGTACAGACTTGGGTGGAGGAATATCTCTCTACCCCAGCCTACAACCACATCATCTTCTGCAACCAGAAGAACCTGCTCTACGGCGATTACTTCATCGACCCTAGCCCATGCGATGGTTTCATGGGTACGACGATAGAATACGGCAGCGATGAATTCAAGACCTTCGAAGAAATCATCACCTTCTTCGAAAGACTGGGAGGACAATAAAATGAAGAGTGAAGAATTCTCTTCTTCTTCGCCACACGCCCTGAAAGGGCGAGCTGCGATTATGCCTTATCCAGATTCTTCGGCAACACGAGGTTCAGGATAACGGCGAGCAGGAAGACTACTGCCACACAGTTATCTGCAAAAACGGTGCGCACAATCTCTGGGAAGATGTTGAACATACCTGTTGCAGATGTGAATCCGAGACCTACGCTGAGCGAGAGGCTCACGATGACCATGTTGCGCTGAGAGAAGCCGGTACGCGCCATCATGCCGAAACCGGCAAAGAGGATGCTACCGAACATCATGATGGTACAGCCGCCCAATACAGCCTGAGGAATCGTAGTCAATACATAACCGATAGCTGGGAAGATACCACCGATAATCATGATGATGGCACCCATGGCAATGGTAAAGCGGTTCACTACTCCCGACATCGCTGCCAAACCTACGTTCTGGCTGAAAGAAGTGATAGGAGTACAACCGAAAAGACCGGAAACAGAACTGACGAAACCATCGCAGCAGACTGCCGCTCCCATCTCCTTGGTCTTAGGATCACGCTTCAACGCACTGTTGCAGAGCGCAGAAGTATCACCAATCGTCTCTGTGGCAGAAACCAGATATACTGCTACCACCGAGAGAATAGCACCGATATTGAATTCAGGAGTGAATGGCAAAATCTTTGGCAAAGCTACGATAGAGAGACCAGAAAGTCCGCTGAAATCTATCATTCCCATAAACAGTGCCAGGATGTAACCTACCAGCAGTCCTACCAATACAGAGAGAGAACGCAAGAAACCCTTGGCGAAGATCTGACAAAGCAGACAAGCCAGCAAAGTGACAGAACCCACAACCCAGTTGTTCATGCTACCGAAATCAGCTGCACCTTGACCACCCGCAAAAGAGTTGGCACCAACAGGAAGGAGCGAGAAACCGATGGCTGTTACCACGGTAGCGGCTACTACAGGCGGAATGAGTTTGATCCAATACTTGGCGAAAAGTCCGAGTGTTCCTTCTACCAGACCACCAATGATGACAGCGCCTATCAAAGTACCCATGCCATGAGCACCGGCAATGGCGATGGCGAGCGAAAGGAAGGTGAAGGAGATACCCATCACGATAGGAAGGCGTGAACCGATGCGCCATACCGGATAAAGCTGCACCAAGGTACCGATACCAGCGATGACCATACAGTTCTGGATAAGCACGGCGCTCACCGAACTGTCCAAACCTATCGCACCAGCGAGAATCATGATTGGCGCAATATTGCTGACGAACATCGCCAGCACATGCTGAAGACCAAATGGGAGTGCTTTACCTACGGGCACTCTGCCGTCTAATTTGTAGAGATTTTCTATTGACTGTTCCATTGTCGTTATAATAATTAGAGAATTTCCATTGTCCATCAATTCAGGGTCTTTTCTGAATTTGGCGGCAAAATTACAAAGAAAATCTGAGAAATCGTTCCTTTTCTCCATTTTTCTCTATCCCGCATGATAGAATACAAGAAGAATCTACGAAAAAAGGAAGGCTGCAGTTCATATTCCGTGCAACCTTCCCTTTTTATCTTATCTCATTTTAATACTCCGTTTTTTCCGCATTTTCTTCCCACATGCGGAAGGCACCGAGCGCCTCATCGCGCATCAGGGCAATCATCGGCTTGTGGCGATCTTCTATCTTGCGGTCTATCTCCTCATAGATAAACTCATCATCGAAACCTATCTTTGCCGCATCCTTCCGGTCGTTGGCATAATAGATACGGTCGAGATGTGCCCAATAGATGGCACCCAGGCACATCGGACAAGGCTCGCAGGAGGTATAGATCTCGCAACCTTCCAGATTGAAGGTCTTCAGCTTGCGGGTAGCCTGTCGGATACAGTTCACTTCGGCATGAGCCGTAGGGTCGAGGTCGATGGTTACGCTGTTGGAAGCCTCAGCGATGATAATACCGTCCTTGGCAATCACAGCACCAAATGGTCCGCCACCCGTCTTCACGCTATTCTTTGAGAGCTCAATGGCTCTATGCATCAATTCTTCTTTTGTCATTGTTTAATATTTTTAGATTAATAATACCCCTTCTTTTCAATTGGGGGCTACAAATATACAAAAAAGAAATGATACGGCAAGCATTTCATGCATTATTTTTTAGTACTTTTGCTGCAAAGATACACTTTTTGGCACGAACGCCCTAAATTTCCTTAAATACGCATTCCTGTTCAACAGTTAATTATCAATAATTATAAATACCTTTATTATAAGAGTAGTTATAATTTTCGTAACTTTGTAGTCTATGAATCAAAACAATATCAGCGCCGCTGAACTTTTCCAGCGGGTAAGGGAACTACTGACGCTCCCCGAACTGGAGCCGAAGACACGCAACAAGATGATGCACGATACGCTCATCCTCTGCTGCCACGAAGGAGTGAAGGATACCAAACAGGCTTTCGGTAACCTTTTCTCCCAGGTGGATTATCTCTGCAAGGCTCACGGCATCAAGGTGGCAGACAAGATTGCTATCCAGACCATGCGCCGCCACAGTAATTCGCAGGAACCACTCTCAAGCGAAGATTTGAAATATGATGCACGTGCCCTAGCCATCTTTATCTCCGCCGTATTCGGAGTGGATGTTCCCCACGAGCTGAACGTGCTCATTCCCCATACCAACCGCCCTTATCAGAAAGGACTGGAGATTAACAACCGCCGCATCCGCTGCATCGTGAAGAACTGGGACAGCGATTTTATCCGTGTGGATATTGACCAGGATGCTGATGAAGAGGAATATCTCGTTCAACTGAAAGATGAAGAGAACCATATCGACCATACCTATCTCTGGGATATCCTGAAGGAAGGTATGCAGCTCAACCTGCTCGACTGTCAGGTGAAACAGCCCATCATCACTCCCCGACTCATCGTGGTAGAACCCGATTATCTGGTAGATATCAGTAGTATCGCCACCTGCTTTACGGCTTTCGGTCATCATCCCCTGCTCTATCTGCTGAACCAGATGAAGCCCCGCGCCAACACCCAGGCTACCCTGCTCGGTAACTTTGCCGGTACTGCGCTGGATGACATCATCAATACAAACGGCAAATACCAGATGAACGAAACCATAAAGACGAATTTCAGGGAGAAAGCACTGGAGTTCTGCACCTGTCCCTGGTTTGATGCCAAGAAATTCTATACCGATGCCAACCAGCAGGCATTCAATCTGCAGCAGGTAGTGGATATTCTCTTTCCCCGCACCGCATCGCAGGCACAGATGTCAGCCTTCCGCGGCGAAAGTCTTTACGACAGGAAGAAAGCCATCCTCGAACCTTCGTTCGTCTGCGAAGCACTCGGCATACAGGGACGTGTGGACCTGATGACCACCGACTGCAAACTGCTGGTAGAGCAGAAATCGGGACGCAACATGAATATCGAGACCCATCAGGTAGATCCGGAGTATCACAGTTATCAGCTGGAGCCACACTATGTGCAGCTGCTGCTCTACTATGGCGTATTGCAGCACAACTTCAAGCTGAGCAACGACCGCGTGAATATCCGTCTGCTCTACTCCAAATATCAGCCGCAAGATGGATTGATGGTGGTAGCCTACTACCAGAAGCTCTTCAAGGAAGCCATAGAATACCGCAACCAGCTCGTTGCTGCCTCCTTCGAGATAGCCAAGGAGGGCTTCGAACATGCGCTGAATGAATTTACGCCCGAAGTATTGAACGTAGCTGGCACCCAGGACTTCTTCTACAACAAGTATCTGAAGCCGCAGATAGAAGCCATCACCAGTCCGCTCCACAACCTCACCCCATTAGAAGAGGCTTACTTCTGCCGCATGATGACCTTCGTGTTGCGGGAACAGATGATCAGCAAGGTGGGTGCACAGGAAGGAACTAACACATCCAGTTCCGACCTCTGGACCATGCCACTCGCCGAAAAGAAAGATGCGGGCAACATCTATACCGACCTGCATATCATCCGGAAGGAACAGAGCAGCGCAGGAAGCGGATATGATACCATCACCCTCAGCGTGCCCGACCAGGGAAAGGACTTCCTGCCCAACTTCCGCATCGGCGACATGGTGTATCTCTATACCTACAAGCTGAAGGAAGAACCCGATGTGAGAAAGGCTATATTATATAAAGGTGTACTGCAGGAGATTCACAGCGATGAGATTGTGGTGCATCTCACCGACGGACAGCAGAATGCCGATATCTTCGAGATGAATCTGCCTTACGCCATAGAACATGGAACGAGCGATGCATCAACAGGCGGAAGCATCCGCAACCTGCACCAGTTTATCTGTGCACCCAAGGAGAAGCGCGACCTGCTGTTGGGACAGCGTGCTCCGCAAAGAGATGCCTCGCTGTCATTGACCAGACATTACGATGATGTACTGGACGACATCATTCTCCGTGCCAAGCAGGCACAGGATTACTTCCTGCTCGTGGGACCTCCGGGAACAGGAAAGACTAGCCGTGCCCTGAAGTTCATGGTAGAAGAAGCATTGAACGATGGAACGGGAATGCCGACAGCAGAAAGCATCGCCGCTGGAGGCAAGACGGCTCAGCAGCCTGCATCCTCCATCCTCCTGATGAGCTATACCAACCGAGCCGTAGATGAAATCTGCGAGATGCTGGTAGATTCCGGCATCCCATTCCTTCGCCTCGGCAGCGAGTACTCCTGCGATGAGCGGTTCCGCCCTTATCTGATAGAGAAAGCCATCAGCGACTGTCCGAAGCTCGAAGCCATCAAACAATATATAATAGGAACGCGTGTAATCGTGGGCACCACTTCGATGATGACCTCCAAGCCGTTCATCTTCTCGCTGAAGCACTTCAAGCTTGCCATCATCGACGAGTCGAGCCAGATACTGGAGCCAAATCTCATCGGTCTCCTGTCTGCCGTGGATAAGTTCATCCTCATCGGCGACTACAAGCAGTTGCCAGCCGTGGTGCAGCAGAGCGAGCAGGATTCAGGCATTCCTACCATCAACGACAGTCAGAAAGGTGGCGTCATCGACATGAGTATCCTGCAGGACATCTGTCTTACCAACTGCCGCAACTCCCTCTTCGAACGTCTGATTCATTGGGAAGATCACGAAGAGCGCAGCGAATTCATCGGCATTCTGCGCCGCCAGGGAAGAATGCATCCCGAGATTGCAGAGTTTCCTAACCGGATGTTCTACCGCCGGGAGAAACTGGAACCCGTGCCTTGTCCACACCAGTTGGAGACAGAACTGTCATACACCCTTCCATCAGCAGATGCGCTCGACGATTTGCTGAAGGAGCACCGCATGATATTCCTTCCATCCAAATTCTGCAAGGAACCGAATGTATCCGATAAGATCAATGCCAACGAGGCAGCAATCGTGGTAGACCTGCTTCGCCGCATCCACCGCTTCTATGGAGAACGTTTCGATGCCAAGAAGACGGTAGGCGTCATCGTTCCTTACCGCAACCAGATAGCCATGGTGCGCAAAGGCATCGAAAAGCTCGGCATTCCGGAACTGGAGAAAATCAGTATCGATACCGTAGAGCGGTACCAGGGCAGCCAGCGAGATGTCATCATCTACAGTTTCACCATCCAGAACATCTGGCAGCTCGACTTCCTTGCCGGCAACAGTTTCGTAGAAGACGGCGCCATCATCGACCGCAAACTGAACGTAGCCATCACCCGTGCCCGAAAGCAGATGATTATGACAGGCAACCCGGAGATATTGCGCAATAATCAGATTTTTAGCGAATTAATGAACTATGTGAAGGAAAAAGGAGGATATTTTTAAATTTTCCCCCAAAAAATTTGGTGATACGGAAATAAAGTCCTATCTTTGCATTCGAATTATACACAAAAGGATAAACAAGAGACATAAATACAGATATAGGATTCCGGTGCTCCACTGGCACTGGAATTCTTTATTTTTTATGCTACTTGCCAACCGATTATTAATAACATTAAAACAACAAGAAAATTATGGCTTACATGTCACAAGAAGGCTACGACAAACTCGTAGCTGAGCTGAAACAGCTCGTATCTGTAGAGCGCCCTAAGGCATCAGCCGCAATTGCTGAAGCCCGCGACAAGGGTGATTTAAGTGAGAATTCTGAGTATGATGCCGCTAAAGAGGCACAGGCTCATCTGGAAGATAAGATCAATCGCCTGAAGCTCACCATTGCCGAGGCCAAGATTATCGATACCAAGCAGCTCAGCACCGACAGCGTGCAGATTATGTCGAAGGTAGAGATGACCAACATGGCTAACAAGGCAAAGATGACTTATACCATCGTGAGCGAGAGCGAGGCAAACTTGAAGGAAGGCAAGATTTCCATCAAGACTCCTATTGCACAGGGATTGCTCAACAAGAAGGTAGGTGAAGTTGCAGAGATCAAGATTCCTCGCGGCACCATCAATCTTCGCATCGACAAGATTTCATTTGAATAAAACGGAATAAAAGGAACTATCATATCGGCAGCGATGCCCGTATGAAGGTTCCTTTTTATGTTATATGTAAGCCAACCCGATATACTCTATAGAAAATGAAAGTTGCCGATGCAACGACTTCAAAAAGAGAATCATATAATATGAATTGTAAATTATAAATTATTAATTATAAATTGATTAGCGATTATGGCAAGCATTTTTTCAAAGATTGCAGCAGGAGAGATTCCTAGCTACAAGTGTGCAGAAAGCGACAAGTTCTATGCTTTCCTCGACATTAGCCCTATCGGCAAAGGTCATACTCTGGTAATTCCTCGCAAGGAAGTGGACTACATCTTCGATATGGAGGATGCAGACCTGGCTGAGTTTGAGGTTTTCGCCAAGAAAGTAGCCAAGGCCATCAAGGCAGCCTTCCCATGCAAGAAGGTAGCTCAGGTAGTATTGGGTCTGGAGGTTCCTCATGCCCATATCCACCTCATCCCAATGAACAGCGAAGCTGATGTAAACTTCCGCAAGGAGCATCTCAAGCTCACAGAGGAAGAATTCAAGGAAATTGCTGATAAGATTTATACGGAATTCAAGAAACTTTAAATGCAAGAAGTTTCAAACAGAAAAAGAGCTGCGAATATGCTTCGCAGCTCTTTTTCTATCTATATTCCATAAATTCTTGCTTAAACAAACTCTTCGCCTTTCTTCATCTGTACCTCGTTCACATATTTGCGAACCAGGGCAGAAGAATCTTCTTTCTTGCATACCAGCAATACATTATCTTTCTCTGCCACGATGAATCCGTCCAGTCCGTTCAATACAGCCAGCTTTCCTTTAGGCAACTTGATCACATTGTTGTGACAATTCTCCATCATCACATCGCTGTCAATCACCACGTTGTCATCGCTGCTCTTCTGCATCGCCTCGTAGATACTGTGCCAGGTACCCAGATCAGCCCATCCGAAGTCACACTTCATCATATAGACATTGCTAGGCTTGTCAAGAATTCCGAAATCTACTGAGATATTCGGATAAGAAGAGAAACTCTCCTTCATGTAAGCGTTCTCAGTCTCCACACTGAATTCCGGATACTGTTTATCGTAATCACGGAGTACAGGAGGCAGAATCTTGCAGAAGCACTCACGCAGATACTTCACATTAGAAAGGAATAAACCCGTATTCCAATAGAATTCTCCACTTTCTACAAAAATCTTGGCAAACTCTCTTTCCGGCTTTTCAGTAAACGACTGTACCTTATATAATCCGTTGCCGATAGCTTCGCCCATCTGAATATATCCATATCCAGGTTCAGGACGGGTTGGCTTCACACCCATCGTCAGGAAACGGTCATGTTCAGCCACAAAAGCCAGGCCTTCCAATACGTTTTCCCGGAAAGCATCTTCATTGAAGATGGCCTGATCCGAAGGAGTTGCTATGATGCAGGCATCAGGATTGAGCATCGAGATGCGATGATTGGCCCATGCCATGCTAGGTGCCGTGTTGCGATGAATAGGTTCCGCCAATATTCGTTCTGCAGGAACCTCAGGCAACTGTTCCTTTACCAACTGAACAAATTCTTCATTTGTGTTGATGTATATATGGTCGGCAGGCACAATCTTTGCCATACGGTCAAAGGTTTGCTGAAGCTGGGTGCGCCCTACTCCAAAGAAGTCGACAAACTGCTTCGGATAGTTGCTGCGGCTGCAAGGCCATAGTCTGCGACCCTTACCTCCTGCCAATATCACACAATAATTATTTCCGTTACTCTTCATATCTTGAGTCTAATATTTTGTTGGTTTTCTAAATTCATCTGTAAAGTTAGTGATTATCCGTGAAAGTGCCAAAGATTTTCTTGAAATTTAATAAAGTGGACTATAAAAACAACAAAAATTTAATGTTTCTGCATCAAAAATGCATTTTTCGAAAAAAAAGTTCCCAAAAAGTTTGTCAGTTCAAAAATTATTAGTACCTTTGCAACCGCAAATAAGCAAAGTGGTATTTGCCCAGATGGCGGAATCGGTAGACGCGCTGGTCTCAAACACCAGTGGAGCAATCCATCCCGGTTCGATCCCGGGTCTGGGTACCAAGATGGAGAGAAGTTCACTTCTCTCCTTTTTTCGTTTATATACCTTATTATATATATACACACTTATAACATCATTATATATCCGCTTATATCTTATTATATCCCCCAATCCACGAAAACGTTTACAGCGATTTATTTAGAATAAGCCTTTCTATTTTTGGCTTTTCAAAAGATAATATTTATCTTTGCAGAAGAAATAGCTTATATATAATAACCCAACAAACCGAAAAATAGATGAAGAAATTTTTTAGCATGGTATGTGCTTGCTTGTTGGCGCTAAGTGCCCAGGCAACCGATATCAAGAAGTATGATGCTCTTTACGAGAATCTACCATTCCAGATGGAGAAGGTGACCCGTCCGCAATTCCCTGCCAACGAGGTAAATCTCAAGGACTTTGGTGCCATTGGCGATGGCTCTTCTCTCTGTACCACAGCCTTTGCCAAGGCTATCGATGCGCTGACTCAGAAAGGCGGCGGTAAACTCATCGTTCCACAGGGCGTATGGTTCACAGGTCCTATCGTATTGAAGAGCAACATCAACCTGCATCTCGAAAAAGGTGCTGTTATCCTTTTCTCACCTGATGATGCTCTCTACCCTTTCATAGATACATCATTCGAGGGTCTAGATACACGCCGCTGCCAGTCGCCTATTTCTGGCCATCATCTTACCAACGTGGCAATTACCGGTCAGGGCTGCATCGACGGAAATGGAGAATACTGGCGTCCTTTGAAGAAGCAGAAGGTTACAGATGCACAGTGGAAGCAGATTACTTCTCGTGGCGGTGCGTTCAAGAGAGCTGACTACTGGTTCCCATCAGAAGGTGCATTGAAGGCAGATAACAGTGCCAACATGAATGTGCCTAAGACTCCAACTTCAGAAGAAGAGTGGAACGAGATCAAGCGTTTCCTCCGTCCGGTAATGATCAGTCTCGTAAGCTGCAAGAACGTTTGGCTCAATGGTGTCATCTTCCAGAATTCACCTGCATGGAACATTCATCCGCTGATGTGCGAGAACGTTCTTATAGAAGATGTATTGGTTCGCAACCCTTCATACGCTCAGAATGGTGACGGTCTTGACCTGGAGAGCTGCAAGAATGCACTCATCGTCAACTCTACTTTCGATGTAGGCGATGACGGAATCTGTATCAAGAGCGGTAAGGATGCTGACGGAAGAAAGCGCGGCATTCCTTGCGAGAATGTCATCGTAAACGGCTGTACCGTATTCAAGGGTCATGGCGGTTTCGTTGTTGGTAGCGAGATGAGCGGTGGTGTGAAGAATATCAAGGTAAGCGACTGCCAGTTCCTCGGCACCGATGTAGGTCTCCGTTTCAAGAGTACCCGCGGTCGTGGTGGCGTAGTAGAGAATATCTATATCGACAACATGTCAATGTTTGATATCCAGACCGATGTCATCACCTTCGATCTCTATTATGGTGGCAAGTCTGCCGTAGAAGTTCTCAACGATGGCGATGAGGCTAAGAGCCAGAAGGTACAGAAGTTCAAGGTAGATGAGACAACTCCTTGCTTCCGCAATATCGACATCAACCATGTCATCTGCCGCACAGCCCGTCGTGCTGCTTACTTCAACGGTCTCCCAGAGATGCCGGTAAGCAATATCCACATCAAGGATATGGAGGTAAACAATGCAGAATATGGTATCGTCATCAACCGTACCGATGGCGTGAAGCTTGAGAACATCAAGGTAAGTGCAAAGACCCACACCTTCGATGCCAAGAACTCAAAGAATGTGACTGTCAACGACAAGACATACAAGAAGATTGACGAGAAGGGTATTACCCTCGATTTCTAAAGAACTCATATAAAGTTTTTGCAAGTCCTTCCTTACTTAAATAAAGGGCTTGCAAAAGCTTATCAAACTCCTTAGTAATGATAAAAAATAACTTGGTACAAAATGCTAAGCAGATTTGCACCAAGTTTTTTACTGTTACTTAGCATTATCATCCTTATCAAATAACACGGACAAATCGAATTTGTCTTACACTTTATAGAAGGTGATTTATTGATGATTACAATTAGCAAGACTGGCGAACGAGACAAATTCATACACATAGAAGATAGCAAATACCCATTTTCTTGACATAGCACTTCAGCAAGTATTTGCAAGGTCACACCAACAAATCTACCATTACTTGGTTAGCCTCAAAAAAAGAATTTTGAAAGCTAACCAAATAACGTTTTTCCAAAGCCGAGCTACAAAGTTCGGTTATATTTAAAGCTTCAAACTGCCTCATTATTATTACTATTTATCATATTCCAAAACACCAGAACGTTCCTTTTTATCTAATTCCACATCTTGGAAATTGTGTTTCTTTCCATACGAAATGCGATAACTACAACCTAAAGTAAACATATTCGTAGAAATACGTGGGCTATATTGGTGTGAATTCTTATAATACCTGTCCCTATTGTACTCTATAGTTGTTTTATTATTCATAAAAGGATTCTTTGCATTTATCGTAAAGTGCCAATTCCTATAATTATATCCCAGTGCTATTTTTAATGACATCGGATTTTTAATTCTCGTTCCCATAGAAAGGACAGAAGTCGGAGAATACAACTCAACTTTAGCATTTGCATTCTTACATATATACGTAAATATAGTTCCAAACATCACTTGACTATTAGTAAGCGAAGGGAATATTCTCTCAATACTATAAGTGTACTCAACTGTCCCTAACCAGCTCAATCTTTTTGGTATCAGATTATACTGAATGGCACCATTCATAAGAAATCGCTCATAAAGTCCCCCATTTTCATACCGATGAACAAACAAATCCCTTTCTTGATCATAATACACATTTTCAAACAAGAGCTTACTTGTATTTTCATATTGCGCAAACAGCTCTATCATACCCCATTTATGAAGACTATTGTATGTTATATTCGACCGGAAAGTACTACTCGTCTTAATATCTGTATTACCTTTCAAAACTTGGTATTTATCCAAAGTCTGCTCCGAGTCATTATAATATTTTATCTGTGGGTCATACACACCGCCTCCTATGTTACCACTTAACGTCTTACGAGAAGCCAAATTCGCTTGCCAAAACATAGATGGCACCAAATAAAATTTAGTATAAGACGGATTTTTCCCATCATCTATCGTCATTATTCTTTCCGACAACTGGGGAGTTATCTTTAGTTTATGAGATACCAGTTGTATATTATCTCCAATGGTAATGATAGCTTGGTCATAATTCAATTTATTCGTAGACAGTTTGCCGTTTTCATTATAAATACTCTTCGTTTGATCGTAGGAGTAATTGACATCCACAAATGCTAATTGCTTACCTATAAGTAATCCATAAAGCACGCTTGGACTAACATGATAAAACTTTTCATTTGTAACCGCGTTTATATTAGTTAACGAGTTATACTTTCTTGTCAAATCCGTCTCACTATAACTACCGTTTAACTTAACCTTGAAAATTGACTGTTTTGTTTTTCGTTGATAATACAACTGCAATGCATAAGAAGAATAATCTTTATGCTTTACATCTGTTGAAGTTCTATCAACTCCATCAAAAATTTCTTGAATGTTTTTTTGATACCACTCATGATTCTTACTAAGATACCCAGCTATTTGAAACATATCTTTTTTCCATTGCTTCAAGTAAGAAAGCTTACCTGTCAAAGCATTATTGTGCTTAGGTGATGCTAGTATTTTATCATCCTTCAATACTGTACGATCATTAAGTTGCATTCCAACCAAGGAGTTGTCGCCCTCCTTTGGCTTAAAATGGAAATAGTTATCGGAAAACTGCACATTAAATTCTTGTCCCTTTCGGTAGTGCTTCCAATCCAACAGATCATTACCTTTCAGTAGATTCAAGTTTTGATTCCCGTTTAAATATAATTGTCCACCATGATTTCTATCTTTCATGATAAAATCTATTACAGAGCTAGCCGTTGGATGGGCTGGCGAAAAATCTTTATAATAATCAATTCGTTTAATATCCTGAGGATTTAGAGTTGCGATTTCGTCTGATTTCACCTCACGACCATTAATGCATATCAAGGTTCCATTTCCTCTAGTTGACACGGTCTTATCTACAACATCAACATATAATCCAGGAATGGACATTAGTGACAGCATACTATACCCATCATGGGCGTTTCGTTTTTGCAATGAAGTAGGAAGAATCACCATCTTATCGTCTTTTAAGAAAACATTATCAGCATCTACAGTAACCTCATTGAGCATGTTTTCCGATGGTCTTAGTTTGATTTGAACGCTTTTACTATCTACATTTCTTATGATTAGGCTTTCTGTTTCATACCCCATACAAGACACTTTTAGCCAAATTGGCACATCTATATCCAGCTTAAAATTTCCTTGATTATCAGCAGACAAGATGTTACTAGGAATCGAATCTTTTAGACTTTTAAAAACCATCACATTAGCAAATGGTATTGGATTTCCTTGAGTATTCAATACCACACAATGAATTCTATTTTCATTCATTGCATCAGCTTTTATCCACCCTATAGATAATAGTAATACTATTAGCAAAGCAGTTTGTTTCATCTTAAATTTCATCATTAACCTCATTAATTAAATTTCATAAATACTTAAATGTGTAAAGAGCATTGATACTTTTCATGGCATCCATTATCGCCATCACAATGCAGTACACTAATACACCAGTTATCAGGACTTTGTTCTGCAAGATTTAGCAGACCTCCTATAGTCAGTGGGTCTGTCTCTAAACGCTGCTCCAATGACTCCAAGAAGGAATCTGGAAGTTCATTGTTTAGTGATTTGATTTTTTTACTCATAATTCTTTGTTTTAATAAATTTCTGTTTATATATCTTTCGTATGGCATTTTCAACAAAGCCTTTCATTTGCGTGCAATGAATTTTGCTTTTTGCGAGACAACCACCTCCACAAAATAAAGCACACTCACACAATAGACATTCGTCAAAAAAGGTATGTCGCTCCAAATCTAATACCATATTTTTGTCAACAATATCCATAGCTCCACTATATCCATGGAGCATAACATACTTATCTGTATCTACTTGTGCAGAAATCACATAAGAAGATTTACGATATTGTTTACTAGTCATTGCTTTCTTTTTTTAAATATTTGCAAAATTAATAAAATATACCAAACATCAAAATTAAAAAGAAATATTCTTTGTTTATTTAACTTTTTTCTTTATTTTTGCATAAAAATTAAAAGATTTATGAAGATTAATAAAAAGAAAGCCCAAATTGCTGTATGAAAACTGCAACTAAAGGCTCTATAACCTTTGACAACATCCCTACCAACGCCTTACTATTGCTCAAAGATATTAGCAAAGGCGAAGAATGCAGACCATTTACTTTCGTCAATGGAAAACAAACATGGTGGTAGAAGAGACACATCTCCTTGGAGCCAATGCCTCCAAGGAGAACGACAAATACTCTTTGAGATTCTCAATCTTCTTTATTTTTTGCACACATTTTAACCAAAAACATAAAAAATTACGTTTTTCTTAAAATAATTCATTTTTTTCTTGGAAGTCTTAAATCTTTTTTGTACTTTTGTAGTCGATAAAAAAATGACGCAACCTAGAAATATAAAATAATAAAAACTTTCCTCTTGGATTCTTTTATATAGATTCAGCCGAAGTTTTTTCTCAGATGTTAGAAGATGCAATAAATAATTTAAGAAAATTCTGGTAATAGGCTCCTATATATTATATAATAATGTGTAGCATGCTTAAAGGCCTAATTTACATAAACAAAAACAAATAGTAAAATTTTAAAAGTTAGTTACATGGTGAACGCAATCAAAAAATTGTGTAAAGTCTGCCTAGTAACGACGATGGTTCTTACACCATCTTCTGTCCTCGCACAGAACGTCGTGAAAGGTACCGTGCTGGACGCAAACAACGAGCCAGTGATCGGAGCATCTGTCATTGAAAAGGGCAACCCTAAGAATGGCACAGTTACTGACCTCGATGGTAATTTTACGCTTAACCTGAAAGCCGGCAAGACTGCCGTTATCTCTTACATCGGTATGGTGGCACAAGAGGTAAAAGTGGGGGGGCAAGCCCAAACCATCGTATTGAAGGATGACAACAGTCAGCTCAACGAAGTTGTCGTTGTCGGTTATACAAGTAAAGCCCGCAAGGACCTCACCGGTTCTGTAGGTTCTATTTCTGGCCAAAAGCTTGCTGTTGTTCCAGTTGCTTCTGCTGCTGAGGCTTTGGCTGGTAAAATTGCCGGTGTACAGGTTACCACAGTCGATGGTGCTCCTGGTGCCGACATCAACATCCGTATTCGTGGTGGTTCAGCCATCTCTAGTTCCCAGGACTCTAAACCTTTGTTTATCGTCGATGGATTCCAGGCTGACAACATCAACGACATCCCTCCTACCGATATCCAGAGTATCGATGTATTGAAGGATGCTTCCCTCACCGCTGTTTATGGTGCACGAGGTGGTAATGGTGTAGTTATCGTTACTACTAAATCTGCACAGGCTGGTAAGGTGAAGGTTGATTTCAATGCCTATGGTCAGCTCTCTTGGCTGGCAGGCAAGCAGGATATGCTGGATACTTACGAATTCGTTAAGTATCAGTTGGATGGATCTTATGACAGCAACAGCAAGAAGTACGCCTTCCGCCGTGACTTCGGTAACCCTAACGACCTTGACATCTACAAGACAAAGACTACCCACGACTGGCAAGATGAGTTGATGGGCGACCCAGCCTTGACCCAGATGTACAATGTTACCGTAAATGGTGGTAACGAGAAGTTGCGCTTCAGCACCTCTCTCACCCAGCACAACCAGGATGGTATCATCTCAAACTCTGGTGTTCGCCGTACCAACATGAATACCAAGATCAACGTCAAGTTGGCTAAGAACGTTAACCTCCTGGTAAACCCTCGTTTTACTTATCGTCGTGATCTCGGTGCAGGTGCCAGTGGCATCGGTACAGGTGGTTTGGTGGGCGTATTGAACTACAAGCCAACCAATGGTCTCCGTGAGTTTACCAGTTATGATGATGAGTGGCAGGACTTCTCTGTAGAGCGTTACTGGAAGTTGGCTAGTCCTATGGACGACATCAATCAGAATTATCTGCTGAAGCATTCTTACAGTTTCACCAACCAGGCTAGTCTCACATGGGAAATCATTCCTAACCTGACCTTCCGTTCAGACATTGCCCAGTTCTGGTCATTCTCAGACAACAACCGTTTCTATGGTTATCTGACTGACGAGGCTGCCAAGAACGAGAACATGCCTGTGGCTCAGATTACAAACACCCGTGGCTTTAAGTATACATGGACAAATACCCTGAACTATAGCTTAACCCTGAAGGAGAAGCATAATTTCTCTTTCTTGCTCGGTCAGGAAGTTCAGCATACCCAAACCACAACCAACTATCAGGCATCCCGCTATTTTCCACAGAGCACATCACCAAGATATGCTTTCAACAACATGGGTCTGGGTTCTGCTTACGCCAGCACATCAAGCGTAACCACTCCTAACCGTATTGCATCTTACTTCGGTCAGATCAACTACAACTATAAGCACAAGTACCTGCTCTCAGGTACCATGCGTGCCGATGGTTCTACCCGATTCGCCCCAGGTAACCAGTGGGGTTACTTCCCTTCTATCTCAGGTGCATGGGTTATCTCTGAGGAGCCTTGGTGGAACAAGGACGTTGTTGATCAGTTGAAAATCCGTGCAGCTTTCGGTCTTTCCGGTAACAACAATATCGGTGATGACCGTTGGCGCTATCAGTATAACATCAATGCACAGGGTGGTCCTAGCTGGGGCGAGAGCACAACAACCCAGAATGGTGACAAATATTATGCATCAGACGGTTTGTTCCCTAACAACAAGATTAAGTGGGAGACTACAGTAACCCGCAACCTGGCTGCTGATATTTCTCTCTTCAAGGGTCGCATTACGCTTACTCCTGAAATTTACTGGAACACCACACGCGACTTGCTCTACAAGTGCCAGATTCCTACCACAACCGGTTACTCACAGCAGTGGCAGAACGTAGGTCGTGTATCTAATAAGGGTTTCGAGCTTTCTATCAATGGCGATATCCTCCGCGGTAAGGACTATGTTCTCTCTGCTAACTTCAACATGGGTATGAACAAGACCAAGGTAGAGAAGATTAACGGTACAGACGCTTACATCCCTGGTAAGTCATGGGATTCAGAGGATAACTTCCGCCTCGTAGAGGGTAAGGAAGTAGGTCTTATCTATGGTTATGTATACGAAGGCCTTTATGGTTTCAATGAATTCCACAGAAATGGTTTCAGCTATGCAGCCAATGATGAGGCATACCTGGCAGAAAACCCTGGCGTACAGGAGAAGCCAACCGTAACAGGTCTGTTTGGTACAGCTCCTGGCCGCATCAAACTGAAGGATATCAACGGTGATGGTAAGATCGACATCAACGACCGTACTGTAGTTGGTAATACCAACCCTAAGGTACAGGGTGGTTTCGGTTTGTCAGGAAAGTGGAAGAACTTCGACTTCACAGCCAACTTCACCTACATGCTCGACTTCGACGTGATCAACGCTACCGCATACCAGCTTTCATCAGCAAAGGGTGCCAGCCAGATCAATCCTCGCAACGTATTGAAGAAGTTTGACTATAACAACCGTTGGGTTTATCATGGAGATATCTACATCGAGAATGCAGATGGAACCAAGAGTATCTACAACCTCAACGAGTGCCTGTTGGGCAATTCACAGCACATCGATTACCTCGATATTTACGAAGAGCTCAATAGCGGTAAGACCTTGTGGAACCCACAGGATGTAACCAAGAACTACACCCTTTCCAACTTCGTAGAAGATGGTTCATTCCTCCGTCTCAACGACTTGACAATCGGTTACACATTGCCTACAACCCTTACAAAGAAGTGGGGTATCTCTCGCCTCCGTTTGTATGTTACAGGCTCTAACATCTTCTGCATCACCGGCTACTCAGGCTATGACCCAGAAGTTGACATTCAGAATGGCTTGACACCTAACGTTGACTGGAACCGCTACCCACGTAGCCACAGCTACCTCTTCGGTGTGAACCTTTCATTCTAAACTAGGTATATAATATATAATAAGGAAATACAATATGAAAATTAAAAATATATTGATGTGCAGTCTGTTGCTGGCAGGCTTGTCTTCCTGCAACGACTACTTGGATGTAGACGCTCCTTCTAAGGTGACCGACAAACAAGTGTTCAGCAGTACAGAAGAAGCCGACCGCTTGTTGAATGCGGTTTACCAGTCTACTTGTAGCGGTAGCACATACGGCAATGCATACCTCACAACCTTCAATTTCAGCAGCGATGTAGAATTCTCTACTTCTTCTGCCGAAGAGCAAAGCGTAAGCCACAACGACTGGAAGCAGTTTGACGGTGAGGCTGACGGTAGTAGCATCAAGAGCACCTGGGATGCGGCTTACCAGACTATCGAGCGTGCCAACAACTTTATAAATGCAGCAGAGAAGTCATCACTCTACGGCAATGCAGACCTCGACCAGATGATTGGTGAGGCAAAGTGTATCCGTGCTATGAACTATCTCGACCTGGTGATTCTCTGGGGAGATATCCCTTTCACCTTCACCCGTACTTACGACCAGGAGTCACTGATCATGCCTATGGGAAACCGTGATGAGATTCTTACAGCTCTTATCAACGACCTGAAGCAGACTGCTCCTAAGATGAAGAAGGCTAAGGAAATCACAGAAGGCGTAGAGCGCTGCTCTAAGGAGTTTGCATGGTCTCTCATTGCCCGTATCTCTATGTTCCGTGCCGGTTATTCTCTCCGCCATGGCGAAGATACAAAGGCTGCAGGTACCATGGAGCGTGCTGCTGACTATGAGGAGTATTACAAGATTGCCCGTACATACGCAGATTCTGTCATCCAGGAAGGTACTCATGCGTTGACCAACGACTATATGAAGGTATTCAACGATGAGTGTAACTATACAGTTGTAAGCAACGATGATGTCATCTTCGAAATCCCATTCGTACAGAATGTAAATGGAAACATCGGATATATCCAAGGTCCTAAGGCAGACTTCTCAAGTGCCGGCGATACCGATCACCCTTGGGGTAAGATGAGTGGTAGCGTAGGTTTGAATGCTTTCTATCGCTTCACATTTGACAAGGAAGATGTACGCCGCAATACTGTAGGTTACTGGTCTTACGGATACAATGGTATTGCTGCATTGCAGAATTCATATACCAACTACTGTCTGAAGTGGTCTAAGCTTTGGGACAGAAGTCATACTCAGGGTAATACCTCTGAAGGCAATACCGGTATCAACTTCCCATACATGCGCTATGCTGACGTTCTCCTGATGTATGCAGAGGCAGAAAACGAATTGAACGGTCCTACCGATGCAGCCAAGAATGCATTGAAGCAGGTTCGTGAGCGTGCGTTCCGTGGTGCAGCCAACAAGGCAGAAAAGGTAGACGGCTATGTAAGTGCACTCGGAACCAAGGATGAGTTCTTCAAGGCTATCGTTGACGAGCGTGCCTGGGAATTTGGCGGTGAGAACATCCGCTGGAAGGATCTCGTTCGCTGGAATCTCTACAGCCAGGTGCTCTACAAGAACTTCTGGAAGTATTATGGTATGGGTTGCGACCGTGACGACAGCTACGACGTAGATGGTAACTTCAATGATTTACCAAATGACTTCTTCTACAGAACCCGTACAAGAGCTCAGTGGAACCAGCAGGTAGCAGAAAACCCAGAGAAGTATAATGCTGCCAACTATCCAGAGGTATTCAACTTCGCCAATACAGATGCCAGCCTCGGTATCATTGAGGTTTACAAGACTCAGGGCGATGACTTCAGCATCGATAACCTTTGGGAGAACTGGGGACTCAACGGTAAGCTGATGCCTCAGGAAGGTGGAGAAGCCGACTGGAAGAAAGCATATCTTTTCGACTGGCTCGATGAGAACACAGGTATAGCTAAGGCTCAGTGCAGATGCTCTATCAGAGGTTACATCTACATTGACCAGCTGGGAGTTATGCAGACGACCAATATTCCTGAGTATAACAGCGAAGTAAACTTGTCTACTCTCCCATCCGTAAGATACATCCTGCCAATTCCAAAAGATGTAATCAGCCGCAGCCTGGGACAGTACAAGAATTATTATGGTTATTAATCAATGACTTAGAATCATAAAAGATATGAAGAAATTATTTATATTTTCAATGATATTAGCTGCAACCATGTCGTTCTTTGCTTCATGTAAAGACGACGATGGTTACAACGATGCAGACGCTGACCGTCTGCCTATGCCTATGTTCCGCAGTACACAGAACACGGCATCATCAACCACTCCCTATTATTGTGACATTGCTTCAAGAGTAGATCCAAACATCGCACTCTACCTGCAGCAGCACGGCTATAAGTCAAGTACACACGTCAATGATATGCGCCTGTTCTGGTATGGTGTAGATGGTGCAGATGCATACGAATTGAAAGGAAAAGTAATGGGAACCTCATGGGACAAGGAGGAAAATCCAAATCTTCTGGATACCATATTGACTGCAGATCAGCTTTCTTTCCTGCACGAAGACTTGCAGTATAGCACAGGTTATCTGTATGCCATCCGTGCCCTCGTTGACAAAAACGATTTGAACAATCCTCACAACTCCAAGTGGTTTGGTATGGGTGATGGTTCTCATCAGGTTGACCAGTCACGTGATGACAGCCGTAACCAGACAGGTTCATTAACAACAGGTATGCGCTACGATGTACCAAGCGTATTCTGGACTGAGAACGTAACCAAGACTTCTATGGATGTGTGCTTCATGCCACAGACAGAAGGCAATTACGAGAAGGATTACAAGGATTTCTTCAAGGCTGGTGCCGAGGTAAAGGATGGAGAGTGGGTATTCGATGAAATCCGCGTGGTTCCATCTGCCGATAATGCGCAGCTTCCAGAACACATCATCAAGCCTACTGCTGAACAGCGTGCCGCTGGCCGTGTTCATATTGAAGGTCTGGAATCTAACGCTGCTTATATCGTAAGCGGACAGAACAACAACATCAAGCGCTACTACGACCGCCAGTACAACTCTACCATGGTACGTATGGAAGGTGACCCAGGCGAGCCTATCCTCATCAAGGCAAACACTGCAGAAGAGGCAAAGCGCGATACCTTGTTGCAGAACATGGGCTTGCAGAAGGGTAAGATCTTCGGTTGCGAGAACCTTGTTGCTACCCGTATCGATACCATCCTGACCAACTATATGTCTGACAATAAGATTGCAGAAGGTCAGATCTTCTATCTCGAAGGTGGCAAGACCTACTACTGCTCTTCAACAGTTGAAATGACCAAGGGCTTTACCATTGCAACCAATCCTGCGGATATTGCTGCCGGAAAGGGTCGTGCAACCATTCTCCAGGGAATCGGTTACAACAGCGAGGCTAAGACCGCAGCAAATGCAGTGAACTGGGGATTGTGCCGCAATGCACGTTCTGGTGCAGAGAATGGTGTGACATTGGCTATCCAGCCTATCATCATGCAGGACATCAACTTCCACCCAATGGCTTGGTTCAACTACTTCGACCAGAAGGGAGAAAATGGTAATCCACAATGTACTATTACCCAGAACTACTTCATGAATATGTACAGCCAGGGATTGTCATTCTCACTCGCTGAACTTCGTATCGAAAGATGTACATTCAGTGGCCATGTTCGTGGTTTCATCCGTTTCCAGGGTCCTAACCGTCAGCTCATTGAAAAGTTGACCGTCAACGACTGTGTATTCTACGATGAAGGTGGTTATGATACCAACGGCCGTGGTTACTCATGGTTCGCAGGTCCTGGTAACAACCGCAAGTCAAACTTCTACAAGAATTTGACCTTCACCAATAACACCATCATCAACAGTCCACGCCACGCCTTGATTTCAGAGGCAAAGAACCTGGCTTGGCCTGATGGTACAAAATGGAACATCAATGTATCTAACAATACATTCGTCAACTTCTCACCACGCTCTAACAACAAGAGCCACGGTTTGATGTTCGAAATCCAATATGCTCCAGGTGGTTCTAAGATTACCTGCAAGAAGAACCTCTTCGTATTTGCCGGTAACAAGAATGATGGTGCCCGTGACTACTTCCAGAAGGGTATGATCATCAATACCAAGGACATTACTTACGACTTCGCAGACAACTACTCTACCGTAGTTCCTGCTTACGACAAGTATAAGACATCTACAGACCCTAAGTCAAACCTCCTGGATGGTATGTTCATGCAGAACGCATTCTCTAACTCTAAGACTGGTGCCGGCTACAACAAGGGAGCTCTCAACATCGGTGGTGAAGGTGAAACCCAAATTAAGTTTGGTGACAACCATAACAAGAATGAGGCAGACGCTGTAGGCTACCAGCTTGAGGCTGGCGAGCTCTTCAAGAGCCCTTGGACTATCGGTACAGTAAATGCCAAGGAGAAGTTCCAGAAGGATGCTTACCGTTACTCAGACATCAGTGGTTTCTACTACAATGCTTCTGACAAGGTGAAGAAACATCCTATCTATACCAAGGAAATCGGTGACCCACGCTGGCGCACTGGTAAGTCTTGGGATGGTGGCAAGAACCACACAGTAAAGAGTGGTGATCTGACTTACTAAATTATATTATCAGATATACATATTTAATAAAAAACAAAGAGGGCGAGCCTGTGAAGGTTCGTCCTCTTATTTTTTTATCAATACTGCCCTAAAAAATGAAACAGGCTTCGATGGCAAACGAAGCCTGTTTCGTTTGCCATCGAAGCCTGTTTCATTGACCATCGAAGCCTGTTTCATAAAAAGGGGCATAACAGGGGGCCTCTAATCCTTGAAATCAATACTCAATTCGCCAGTACCTAAAAGATTGTAGCTCATGCGATGATATGGAGTGACTCCAAATTCCCTGATGGCAGCACGATGCTTCTTGGTAGGATAACCCTTGTTGCCTTTCCAGTCGTATTGCGGGTATTCTTCTGCCAGCGCATCCATGTAATCATCACGATAGGTCTTGGCAAGGATGCTTGCTGCAGCTATAGCCAGATACTTGCCGTCGCCTTTTACGATGGTTGTATAAGGCAAATCCTTATAGGGTTTGAAACGGTTGCCATCCACGATAACTGCTTCCGGACGAACCTTGAGCTGGTCCAGGGCTCGGTGCATAGCCAGAATACTGGCATTGAGGATATTGATTTTATCGATTTCTTCGGGAGTTACAATACCCACAGCCCAAGCTACAGCATCACGCTCTATCTGCTCGCGGAGCGCCTTGCGCTTCTTATCCGTAAGTTTCTTACTGTCGTTCAATTCGGCATTCTGATAACCGGGAGGAAGAATGACGGCTGCAGCATATACGCTGCCAGCCAAACATCCTCTGCCAGCCTCATCGCAGCCAGCCTCTACCATATCCTTATAATAATGACTTTCTAACATAATTATGATGAATTTTACGTTTATCTCTTCACTCTTCACCTCTATTTTGTAACCATCTGATTATATGATAGTTACAAAGATAGAAGCGTTTCAACTCTTCACCCACTCTTCACCCACTCTTCACCTACTCTTCACCCTCATAGCACCAGGCGGTGAAGAGTGGGTGAAGAGTCAGAGTGTCTCTTCAGCGCGTAAGTACCAGTATAACAATACGTTACGATAAAATGGTGAAGAGTGAAGAGTATTTGGGCATTCCAACCTTTACTTTCTAACTCAAGTTTTGCTCCACACGCCCTGAAAGGGCAGAAGCTCCTAGCCCAGGGCATCGC
>ENA-OZKW01000068-OZKW01000068.1-human-gut-metagenome-genome-assembly--contig:-NODE-68-length-30482-cov-35.237026_pt1 | contig 30482 bp, 26 predicted proteins | sample MGYA00244833_ERZ653778 | MGnify/ENA primary metagenome ERZ653778 (study PRJEB26926, sample SAMN06165284) | human gut metagenome | biome: ENVO:00009003; feature: ENVO:2100002; material: ENVO:00002003... | reverse complement strand
TAGGAGCTTCTGCCCTTTCAGGGCGTGTGGGGCTTACTTGCGAAACTTGAGTAAACTATAAACTAAATTTAGAGATCATCGAAGTTGACAGGCTGCTCGGTTGGCTTGGCCTTCTTCTTCTCTTTCTTTTCTTCTGTGGTGGCTGTACCGGTGGCAGATTCGCTTTCAGCCTTCTTGGCAGGAACCTCGCGGATGATAGGATTGCCTTCGTCATCGAGAACAATCTCTTCCTGGAAGGCGGTACTGTCTACCTTGGTGGTATCTACCTTTGGCTTTGGTGCATAGCTTGCACAGATGTACATATCGCGGGTGATATCGCTGTCCTGTGGCTTGTCAAACTTGCCGTGATACTGCTGGAAGGCTGGGTCGCCAAAGACACTCTGGAGGAAGTAACCGCACACAGGAAGAGCGGTTCTCGAACCCTGACCCAAGGCTCCGGTGCGGAAGTGGAGACAGCGGTATTCGCCTCCTACCCAGGCACCAACTACGAGCTTAGGGCTCACACACATGAACCAGGCATCGGAGTGGTTGTTGGTGGTACCAGTCTTGCCACCGAACTCGGTATCACGGTAGTTGCCTACATAGCCCCAGAGACTCTGGGATGTACCTCCCGGCTCCTTCATACCGCCCTGTAAGAGCTGCTGCATGAGGAAGGCACTCTTGTAAGGTATTACCTGCTCTTCTGTAGAAGGACCCTCGTAAACCACCTTACCGTCGTGGTCTACAATCTTGGTAACCAATACCGGATCGTGGTGCTTGCCATTGTTGGCAATGGTGCTGTAGGCGCATGCCATCTCCAGGAGGTTGACATCGCTGGAACCGAGGGCGAGAGATGGGGTGTCATCCAACGGACTGTTGATACCCATCTTTTGGGCTGTCTCGATGATGCGCTTGATACCCATCTCCTGTCCTAATCTTACAGCCACAGAGTTGATACTCTTGGCAAAGGCACTCTTCAATGGGATGCTGTCGCCCGAGAACGAACCATTGGCGTTGGATGGGCGCCAGATGGTCATTTCGTGCTTCTTCTTATCGTATACCTCCATAGAGATATATTCGTCGCGACGCTTGTCACAAGGGGTTAAACCCTGATTCATCGCCTCGGTATAAACAAAGAGCTTGAAGGTAGAACCAGGCTGGCGCTCGGCTGTTACCTTGTCATACTTCCAGTGGTCGAAGTCGATATCGCCCACCCATGCCTTTACTGCTCCGGTCTGTGGCTCCATGGCTACAAAGGCGCAGTGCATGAAGGTGGTCATATACTTGATGGAGTCTTCTGATGTCATGTTTAACGTGATGCTGCCCTTGTCATAATCGAATACCTTAACCGGGTGAACCCACTCCTTATAGTAATAGTTTACTGAGTCGGGATTATCAGGGAAGCGGGCTACCAATGCCTTGTAGAAAGGCTGGCGCTCTGCGATGCCCTGGATGAAGTCTGGTATCACGTTGTGGTTCTCATCCTGCCAAGGATCCTGACCCATCCAGTTGCCTTTGCCTGCCTGGGTGCGGCGGATATTCCAGTGGTTGTTGAAGTTCTGCTGTACCTGCTTCATCTGCTTGCGGGCTGCATCTTCTGCATACTTCTGCATGCGGGTATCGATGGTGGTATAAATCTTCAAACCGCTGGTATAGAGGTCGTAACCTTCGTCTTTACACCAGTCTTTCAGGTAGTTGGCTACAGCCTCTCGGAAGTATTTTGCCTGTCCGTCATAGTTTTCCTCTACCTTGAAATCGAGCTTGATAGGCTCATCTTTCAGTTCATTGTATCTGTCTTTTGAGAGATCGCCATGTGTCACCATATTATATAATACGGTGTTGCGTCGTGCAAGACTGTTCTCCGGGTTGGTACGTGGGTTGTAGTAGGTGGTAGCCTTGAGCATGCCTACGAGCACGGCAGCCTGGTCGGTGGTCAACTCCTTAGGGGTGGTGTTGAAGTAGGTCTTCGCAGCGGTTTTGATACCATAGGAATTGCTACCGAAATCAACCGTGTTGGCATACATGGTGATGATTTCCTTCTTGCTGAACACCGTTTCGAGTTTTACCGCGATGATCCACTCCTTGCTCTTGATGATGAGCAGGCGGAGCACAGGAATCTTGCCCAGCAAACCGGTAGAATATTGCGAACGTACACGGAACATGTTCTTAGCCAGCTGCTGTGTGATGGTAGAAGCACCGCGCCCGTTATGATGGAGGAGTGCATCCTTGGCAGCAGCAAACACGCCGATAGGGTCGATACCGATATGCTTGTAGAATCGTTCATCCTCGGTATCTACCAGTGCCTTGAAGAAATCGGGTGTTACCTCACCATATTCTACCGGAGTACGGTTTTCGTTGAAATACTTGCCGATGAGTTTTCCATCAGCCGAATAGATTTCAGAGGCCTCTGAGGTCTGTGGATCCAGAATGCCTGAGAAATAGCCAGGCGACTTGCCGAAGAGCCATAAGAAGTTGATATCTACTGCGCCCAGATACAGGATGAAGGCGACTATGCAACTTGCCAAGGCAACGAGGGTCTTGGTATACCACGCCTTGCCCTGATACAATCCCTTGTACCAAGGCCAGAATGCGCGAAACTTTTGCCATAACCAGGCAAAGAGAGCTTTAATTTTATTCATATATGATGATATAATGATTTCGTTGTTTTTGACTCAGAATTTCTTGAACAGTATATGCGATAGAACGCTTTACTCTTCGTTCTTCACTTCCTCTACATCCACATAAGTCTCCTTAGAATCCAGTTTCTGCTGGTTCTTCAGCCAGATTCTCTTGTTGTTGGAGATTTTAAAGGCGTTGAGAAGCTCTACAACACCATAGATGAGCATACCCCAACCGATGATGAGAAGAGGGGCAGAGGCGATGGCTGAAGGCTTGATGATTGTGAGCAGACCCAACAGAAGAAGGACTGAAGGGAAGAGCCAGAAGAGGATGCCTACGCGTCCCATCTTAGCTGCTGAAGCCAGATTGACAAACTGGGTCAGAGCACCCAGAATCAGGATAAATGCCAGGATGAACATCAGCCAGGCGATAAACACCTGAGGCATCAGGGCAAGCAGCAATCCCAGGATAAGACTGCCTACGCTCACAAGCGGGAATTTAGGCATCATGCCCATGATAGGCTTACCGTTGGAATCGGACAGAATCTGGCCCTGCATCTTCTCTGCATTGCGCTTGGCTGCCCAATAACTGGCAAGGGAGATGACACCTGAAAGGAAAAACAAGACACCGATGGCGATGGTTATCCAGGTGACGGTCTGCTCACGATATTGGATGAGCAGGATTCCTACGATGATGGCGCATACTGCGCGGAATATTGAACTGTGTATTACCTTCATACTAAAACTGAATTTGTTATTTCGGGGCAAAGTTACGAAAGAAATCCGAAACTAGCAAGAAGTTTTTTATATAAACTTAAATTATTGCTATATTTAACGCTAATTATTGCTATATTTAACGCAAATTATTTGTTGGTCTCGATAGAAAGCCGTAATTTTGTAAGCAAAATCAAAATACTGATGTCTTGAACAGAGACTTGGTGAAAGCAAAAACTATGTCTTGAGTAAAGATTTCGGAAAAAGTTAAAACTCATTTTTGGTATAGACGGAAAAAGTAAAGACAATGACAAAATTATATTTGGTGCGCCATGGTGAAACAGTGGATAACAAGGCGCAAATTATGCAGGGACAAACACCGGGAAAACTCAATATGAAAGGTATTGAGCAGGCTGAGGAAGTGGCCCGGAAAATGGCGGGTACACCTATCGATGTTTTCGTATCGAGCGATCTCTATCGCAGTATACAGACCTGTGAGATTATCGCCGGCTCGCATCCTGTTGTCACTACTCCCTTGCTCAGAGAGCGCGATTGGGGCGATTTCACGGGCAAATTCATCCCTGACCTGCCGAAGGACCCAAAGGATTGGCCGGACAACATAGAGACGCTGGAAAAGATGAAATCAAGAGCCCAGAATTTCCTTACCTGGCTCAAGGTTACTTATCCTGACCAGACCGTTCTTGCTGTGGGGCATGGCATCATCAACAAAGCTATCCAGAGTGTTTATTATAAACGTCCGATGAACCAGATTGAGAAAATGGCGAATGCTGAGGTGAGAGTTCTGATACTTTAAGATAGAAGAACCCTCAAAAAACAAAGACAAATCATAAAGTTCAAAGTTCAAAATTCAAAGTTCAAAGTATCAAAGATATGAATAAAATTGCTCTTATTACAGGCGCAACAAGCGGTATTGGCGAAGGTTGTGCACGTCGTTTTGCCCGTGGCGGCTATAACCTGATTCTTACAGGTAGAAATACGGGAAAGTTGGAAATCCTGAAGAAAGAACTCGAGGCTGAGGGCGTTGAGGTGCTTGCCTTGGCTTTCGATGTGCGTAACCGTGAAGCTGCCAAGAAAGCGGTGGATTACATCCCTGAGGAGTGGCGCAATGTGGATGTGCTTATCAATAATGCAGGACTCGCACGTGGATTGGAACCTGAGTATGAGGGCGATTTTGAAGATTGGGACCAGATGATTGATACCAATATCAAGGGACTCTTAACTATGACGCGCCTGATTGTACCTGGTATGGTTGAGCGTAATCATGGTCATGTAATCAATATAGGTAGTGTAGCGGGTGATGCTGCTTATGCGGGAGGTAATGTATATTGTGCTACAAAAGCGGCTGTAAAGGCTATTACTGATGGTTTGCGCATTGATTTGGCACATACGAAAGTTCGTGTTACCAATGTGAAACCGGGCTTGGTTGAAACCAACTTCTCCAACATCCGTTTCCATGGTGACCAGAACCGCGCAGACAACGTTTACCGCGGCATAGAGCCTCTGAACGGCGATGACATAGCTGATGTAGCCTTCTATGCTGCAAGTGCTCCAGAACATGTGCAAATAGCTGAGGTTCTGGTTCTTGCTACACATCAGGCTAACGGAACCGTGATACATAGAAGCTAGTTAATAGTTTACAGTTAATAGTTAATAGTTCAAGTTTTGCAAGTGAACTCCACACGCCCTGAAAGGGCAGAAGCTCCTAGCCCAGGGCAGCGCCCTGGGTATAATAGCAATCAGCAAGACGCCCTGTAAGGGCAAAAGCTTTGTATATTACCCAGTATTTTAAAGCTTTTGCCCTTACAGGGCGACAAGTTTGTTTCCGTAATTACCCAGGGCGCTGCCCTGGGCTAGGAGCTTTTGGGCCTTCAGCCCGTTCTTGAACCACTTGCGAAACTTGAATTAATAGTTTATAGAGGCTGTGCCGTTGAGCAAGATTGTCAAAGCGGTTTATGCTATAAACTGTAAACTATTAATTATTAACTATTATTAATGATGTGGCAAAGCTGATTGATATCTGATTCGAATGAATCGCGATTGATTGCTTTTGCTCGCATTCCAGACTTGTAGTTATAGATGGTCTGGGTGGAGTAATGCAGCAGGGTGGCTATCTCCTGGCTGTCGGTTACACCCAGTCGCATCAGGGCAAAGATGCGAATTTCCGTGGTCAGGTCGTGCGTAGTAGGAACTTCCAGTTGGCATTCTGGCAGCAGGAGCTTGTTCAACTCAGTAACGAAACCCGGATACAATTCCATGAATGCCTTGTCGAACCGGTTGTAGAACATCTGCGATTCCTCTTCTTCCAATTTATGGGTGTTGAGAGTCTTCAGTAAATCGGCAGTCTGGTTTGCCTTGATTTTTCGGCTTACCAGTTTGCGATAATCTGATAACTTGCTAATATAAGCCGCACTGATGTCCATAAAGAGGCGCATATAGGTCTCTCGCTTGATATTGGTCTCTATCAGCTGCTGGTTCAGTTCGGTGAGTTGTGTATTCATCTCTTTCTGCTTCCTGTTCTGTTCTTCAATCTCTGCCTTGTTTTTCTTCAGCTTGTTCTTCTGTCGGTTGTTGACTAAGGAGAGGATGAGGATGATGACCAGCGCTATGCTTACACCAATGAATCCCCAAAGAATGCGGGTACGCGAGCGCTCGGCAGCCTGTTGGTTGGCTGAAGCGATGACTGGAAGGATGTTGGAAATCTCCATCATGCGCAGCTGGTTGTTGAAGAACTGGGCATCTTCCATCGTGTGCTGGATATATTTGGCAGCTCTCTTACTGTTGCTCGCATCCTTTTTAAAGAGGTAGTAGGCTAGCTTTTGAAGCGCAACAGTTTCTTTGAGTTGGCACAATCCATCGCTCACGGATGCCTCTACGAGATATTCCTCGTAAAGGTCGAATTTGCCGGTATTTTTGTAATATCTGGCTATACCATAAGCTGACATGGCATGGATGCGGGATTTGGCTGGCGACATCTTCAGTGCCTTCAGATAATAGTTGAGCGATTCCTTGCTGATAGGGCTGTTGATATAGACGTATTCGCCCATGAGATAGTTATAGTAGGCAGATTTCTTACTGTTTTCGTTGAAACTCTGTATCAGGAGGGTCATATAATGTTTCTTCTGGGCACGGAATTCACCGGCATAATCAGAGTTCTTGGCGTATGATTCCCAGTAATTATAGATCCAGGCGAAGGTGAAGTAATAGTATAGCTTCAACTGGTATGGCATCTCATCGGGATTGAGAGATTTGAGTAAGTTTTCTGCTTTGTCATAAAAACCCCTTACCGAGAGTATGGACGCTTGGTTTATCTTGTTGCGTAAGATATAAGAGGTGTTATGACATTTCTCAGCCAATTCAAGACCTCGTTTCATATATGCGTATGCTGAGTCGTAGCGGTAAGCGCTATAGGCATGATATATGCTGTCAAGAAACTGTAGTCGGGTTTGGTTGTCTTCAGCTTCATAAACTTGTCGCTTCAGATGTTTTAATTCCCTTTCTTTGATTCCCTGATAATATTGATCATTTTCTATCATCTTATCTATACGATCCAATAAAGTCTTCTCGTCCGTTTTGCCTTGAGCAGTCAATGGCATAGTAAGCAAAAGAAGTAAATATATAAGTAGTTTCATCTTTAATGTTTCTTTATATAATTATAATAAAATTGTCTTTATAATGTTATTTTTGTCCTTTTGTCCGTTTTGTGGTGCAAAGATACAAATTTCCTTTCATATAATGTTGTTTACTTTAGATAAAAATAGTTAATATATTAAATTTGCTGATTTATAAGGAGTTATCAATTTCTTTAATAGACTGATTTTTTACCGAAACGCTACTCAGACATACAACTTTCAAAAAAATGATATACCTTTGCAACCGAAATTAGAAAACAGTAGTTTTGATGGTTTAATTACCACTTCAAGTCTTCTAAAAGTATTTAATGATAATGAAAATTCCTTTTGTTGATTTAGTATGTTGATTTAAATAGGAAACAGGTTTAGTTTATATTAGGGAAAAAAGGATTGGTAATAGACTAGGCTACTTGATGATTCAAGTTTGTCTGTAAAGGCAAAGCTTATCTATTATGTTTTAGGGAAAACCGCCACGCTTTTGGGAAAAAGTGTGGCGGTCTTTGTTTAATATATGTTAGTTTCTTATCTTTTTCTCTTTTTTCTTTGGTCAGCTCAAATTATTTTTTTATCTTTGCCACATATTTATATATAGAAGAACTTAATTGGAGGAACAATCAATTTTCCTTCATAAGTAGAGGGAAATCGGGTAAGTGAACTTTAAAGTATTGTGTTGTATTAAATATTATAACAATGAATATATTAGTAACAGGCGCTAATGGTCAGTTGGGCCATGAAATGCAGATTTGCGCCAAAAAGAGTAATCACAAGTTTGTCTTCACTGATGTTGCTGAAGGCTATGAGAAACTGGATATCACTAACCTTGACGCAATCCGCGAAAAGGTGAAGGAAAACGATATTCAGGTAATTGTTAACTGCGCTGCTTATACCAATGTAGATAAGGCAGAGACTGATTTCGATCTGGCTAATCTGCTGAACAATACTGCTGCAGGTAACTTGGCTCAGGCAATGAAGGAGGTAGATGGTACTTTGATTCATGTATCTACCGACTATGTGTTCCAGGGCGATAAGAATATCCCTTGCCGTGAAGATTGGGAAACGAATCCATTGGGTGTGTATGGTAAAACGAAGCTTGCAGGTGAGAAGAGTATTGAAGCTACCGGCTGCAAACATATCATCATCCGTACTGCATGGCTTTACTCTCAGTGGGGTAAAAACTTTGTTAAGACTATGCAGAACTTAACTGCAAGTCATGATACCTTGAAGGTGGTTTTCGACCAGGTGGGTACTCCTACTTACGCAGGCGACCTGGCTGCTGTCATCTCGCATATCATCGAAACTGATCAGCTGGATAAGACGGGTATCTACCACTTCTCTAATGAGGGCGTATGCTCTTGGTTTGATTTCGCTAAGATTATCTGCGAACTGAGCGGAAATACTTGCGATATACAGCCTTGTTACAGCGAGGAGTTCCCAAGCCCTGTAAAACGTCCTCACTTTTCTGTACTTGATAAGAGCAAGCTGAAGCAGACCTTCGGGTTCAAGGTGCCATACTGGACTGACAGTTTGAAGAAGTGTATCGCTGAATTGGCGGAAGCAAAATAATTATTAATTCTTAATTATAAATTATTAATTGAAATGAAGAATATCATTATCACGGGCGGTGCTGGTTTCATCGGCTCACACGTAGTAAGACTTTTCGTGAACAAATATCCTGAGTATCACATCATCAACCTCGATAAGTTGACTTACGCTGGTAACCTGGCTAACCTCAAGGACATCGAGGATAAGCCTAACTATACTTTCGTAAAGGGTGATATCTGTGATTTCGACCTGATGCTGAAGCTGATGCAGGACTATAAGGTGGATGGCATCATCCATCTCGCTGCCGAGAGCCACGTAGATAGAAGTATCAAGGATCCATTCACTTTCGCTCATACCAACGTGATGGGTACCCTGTCTCTGCTCCAGGCTGCCAAGATTTACTGGGAGAGTCTTCCAGAGGGTTACGAGGGCAAGCGCTTCTATCACATCTCTACCGATGAAGTTTACGGTGCATTGAAGATGACTCACCCTGAGGGCATTCCTGCTCCTTTCACTACCAAGGCATCCAGCGGTAAGAACCATGAGGCTTACGGCGAGGAGTTCTTCGTAGAGACTACCAAGTACAATCCTCACTCTCCATACTCAGCATCCAAGGCAAGCTCAGACCACTTCGTGCGTGCTTTCCACGATACATACGGTATGCCTACCATCGTGACCAACTGCTCCAACAACTATGGTCCATACCAGTTCCCAGAGAAGTTGATTCCATTGTTCATCAACAACATCCGTCATCGCAAGCCATTGCCAGTATATGGTAAGGGCGAGAATGTACGCGACTGGTTGTATGTAGTAGACCATGCCCGTGCCATCGATATGATTTTCCACAAGGGTAAGATTGCCGAGACTTACAACATCGGCGGTTTCAACGAGTGGAAGAACATCGATATCATCAAGGTGGTTATCAAGACCGTGGATAGATTGCTCGGCAGAAAGGAAGGCGAGGATATGGACCTCATCACTTATGTAACCGACCGCAAGGGTCACGATATGCGTTACGCCATCGACTCTAGAAAGTTGCAGAAGGAATTGGGTTGGGAGCCATCTCTCCAGTTTGAGGAGGGTATCGAGAAGACCGTGAAGTGGTATCTCGAGAACCAGGAATGGATGGACAATGTAACCTCTGGTGATTATCAGAAGTATTACGATAATATGTATTCAAACCGATAATAGCTTTTGGAGTAATCGGAACATGTTTCTATTGTAACCGGTGCATGTTTCTATTGTAACCGGTGCAAGAGATTCTGTTTTATATATTAAATCAGAAAGTCCTGTATTTGTTTATAACAGCAAATGCAGGACTTTTTTGTTTTATGGCAATTAAAATGCTGTAAATATATTATTATTTCTTAATTTTTTATGCTTTATGTCGAAGAAAACTGAAAACTAGAAAATATTTTTCTATCTTTGCAGCCTTAATGATATATAAAAGAAACAGATATGAAGAAAATAATAATATCAGGCATCGTTATGGCGGTTGCTGCCTTGGCGTGCCTTCCCGTTAAGGGACAGGAAAAGGTGGTTCCTTTTAAATATGGTAATATGGACCACTGGGTAATCAGGAATATCAAAGAATCAGGCATTATCGGAGGAAATCAGAAAACAGTTTATGCTGTTGGACCTAATATGACCATCAATGGTAATATTCCTTATACCAATAAGGGTGGTTCGCCTTGGGGTTCCTCTAATGTCCTGGCACATGTTTCGGGCATCTATAAGACGAATAACTCTGTGTTTCGTGATAAACATGGTAGTGGATATTGTGCCAAACTGGTAACCCATATTGAGAAAGTAAAAGTGCTGGGACTCATCAATATCAAGGTCTTGGCTGCCGGTTCTCTCTTTCTGGGTGATGTTCGTGAACCGATAACAAGTACCAAGGATGGTCCTAAAGCCATCAACTGGGGTATACCATTCACCGCACGTCCTAAGGCTTTGCGCTTTGATTATAAGACATCTCTCCCTCATGCAGCCAATCGTATCAAGCAGAATGGATTTAGCGGAGCCTCTACGGTTGCAGGTCGAGATCATGCTATAGCTGTGCTCTATCTGCAGAAACGGCATGAAGATGCTAAGGGAAATATAACAGCTAAACGTGTGGGTACGATGGTAGTCAGATTCGGAAAGAGTACCAATAGATGGGTGGAAGATGCTACCTATACAATCCATTATGGCGATATCCGACACATGGCAGGTTATCAGGCTGCTACTATGGGACTGCGATCCACTGACTATGCCCGTAACAGCAAGGGTAAGAGTGTGCCGGTAAAAGAAGTAGGATGGGCGAGTGCTAACGAAACACCTACTCATCTGATTCTTCAGTTCTCCTCATCCGATGGTGGAGCCTATATCGGAACTCCAGGCAATACCTTGTGGATTGATAATGTAGCATTGGTGTATTAAAATAATAAAATCGACAAAATGAAGCATATTCTGACAATACTTATTATGATGTCGGCATTGGGCAGTTATGCCTCTGAGCCTTCTGTAACCGATAGTATCTCATCTGCAGAGAAGGTGGATACGACGACTTTACATGCCGGGAAATCATGGGTGAACCGGATTCTTGACTACTTTAATGATTCCAACAAAAACAAGAAGCATAAGCGTTTCGATTTTAGTGTAATAGGTGGCCCTCATTATGCCTCTGATACCAAGTTCGGATTGGGATTGGTGGCAGCAGGACTATACCGTACTGATCCGAATGACAGTATTCTTCCTCCTTCTAATGTCTCGCTTTATGGTGATGTCAGTTCTGTAGGTTTCTACATGTTGGGTGTCCGTGGTAACCATATTGCTCCTAAAGGAAGATATCGCATTGATTATCACCTTTATTTCTATTCTTTTCCCTCTGAATTTTGGGGAATAGGCTATGAAATGGGCGATAACGATGCCAATAAGAGTGACATGAAGCGTTGGCAGGCTCAGGCTGAAGTTAGCTTCCTGTTTCGTGTAGCAGATAATTTCTATATCGGACCGATGGCGAGTTATGACTATGTAATAGGTAAACATATTGAGCGTCCGGAATTACTGCAAGGCATGGATCAGCATACTTGGAATGTAGGAGCTGGCGTTTCTCTGGTATATGATAACAGAGATAATCTTACGAATCCACATCGTGGTATCTATCTGAATATCAATCAGATGTTCAGACCTGGATTTATGGGAAATGATTATGCTTTCAGTACGACTGCATTTCGTTTTGATGCCTATCAGCGACTGGGTAAGGGAACGGTTCTTGCCGAGGACATTGGGGCTAACCTCAACTTTGGTAATCCTTCGTGGGGAATGATGGCTGAATTGGGTGGTACTCGTTCCATGCGTGGCTATTATGAAGGCCGTTATCGCGATAAACATTCTCTGGAAGCTACGGTTGAGTTGCGCCAGCATGTATGGAAGCGTAATGGCATCGTAGTGTGGGTTGGAGCTGGAACCATCTTCCCGAAATTCTCGGCATTGCGCTCTAAACAGATTTTGCCGAATGCCGGTGTAGGTTATCGCTGGGAATTTAAGAAGAATGTGAATGTACGTCTGGATTATGGATTCGGTAAGTCGGGGCAGTCTGGCTTCCTGTTTAATATCAATGAAGCGTTTTAATACAAGAGAAGAATGAATCGTTTATCTTATATATATAATAAGGTGTCATCGGGGCAATTCCTGTATGTTTATGCTGTGGTGGCATTGCTGTTGCCTAATATAGCCTTGTGTTATACCGAGTGCTTGGCTCCGTGGGCATGTGGTGTCAACGTGTTGCTGCCTTTGTCGCTGTATATGTTGTTCTTTTCTGTGGCTAAGCGTCCTGGTAAGATGATATGGTGGGCATTTATCTTTGTCTTTTTCGCTGCGTTCCAGCTGGTATTGCTTTATCTTTTCGGAACGGGAGTGATAGCAGTAGATATGTTTCTGAATCTCGTAACTACCAATCCCGGTGAGGCGATGGAGCTGCTCGATAATCTGGCACCAGCCGTGGTAGGTGTGTTTGTGGTTTATTTGCCTTTGCTTATCCTGGGGGGTGTCAATATCAGAAGAGATAGCCGGTTGTCGGTTTCTTTCCAGCAGAGAGTTCGCCATTGGGCAATGCAGATTGGGGCTATAGGACTGTTCTGTCTGCTGGCAAGCTATCTGGTGGTGGATGGTTACCGTATGCGCAACCAGCTTTATCCTGTTAACGTTTGCTATAATCTCTATCTTGCTTTCGAGCGTGATGCGGCTTCAGAGAATTACAGGGAAGCAAGCCGGGATTTTAAGTTTGATGCCAGGAGTGAGCATTCTGCCACGGCTCCCGAGGTGTATGTGATGGTAGTAGGAGAGACGGCACGAGCTCATAATTTCAGTCTTTACGGCTATCCTCGGAATACCAATCCTCTGCTTTCCAAGACACCGGGTATCAAAGCTTTCCCGAATGTGACAACGCAGAGCAATACCACCCATAAGAGTGTACCGATGCTCTTGTCTGCTGCATCAGCCGAGGATTTTGAGCGACTTTTTCATGAGAAAGGCATCCTGGCGGCCTTTAAGGAAGCCGGATTCCATACTGTGTTTATCAGCAACCAGTTGCCCAATCATTCGTTTATCGATTTTCTGGGAGAACAGGCTGATGAGCATTATTTTCTGAAGAAAGAGGATGCTTCGCAAGGCAACCATTATGATGAGGATCTGTTGCAGAAACTGGATGAGATATTGCCATTGGCTGATGCTTCCTCGTCTGCCCATTACCATTACCGTTATCGCAAACTCTTCGTGGTTCTTCATTCCTATGGTTCTCACTTCAATTATCAGGAGCGTTATCCTCGTAGTTTCGCTTACTTTAAACCTGACAGTAAGAGCGAAGCGAAGCCAGAGAACCGGCGTGACCTGCTGAATGCATACGATAATACCATCCGGTATACCGATTATATCCTGCATGGTATCGTAGAACGTCTGCAGAAATGGGAGGGGGTACAGACTAAGACGGATGGAGTATATGATCAGCCTACATCAGCGATGCTCTATACCAGCGATCATGGAGAGAATATCTTTGATGATGAGCGCAGCCTCTTCCTTCATGCAGCACCGAAGGCTTCGGATTACGAACTGCATGTGCCTTTCATCATCTGGACTTCTGCTGGATTCAGTAAACAATATCCGGATATATTGAAGGCATTGGGAGAAAATCGGTCAAAACAGGTGCAGAGTAGTCTTTCGGCTTTTCATACCATGTTGGGCATCGGTGGCATTCAGACCCGTTATCGTCTGGATAAATACTCGGTGGCAAGTGATAAATATCATCCGGTAAAGTTGCTCTATCTCGATGATCATGATGAGGCAATACCGCAGGAAGATGCCAAGTTTTAGCGTTAATTTATAAGCCAAAAGGCTTTCTTGCTGTAAAAATACATGAAAAGAGTTTTCGTAAATGTCAATTATTTGCGAAAACTCTTTGTCGTATCTATAATTTGCTGTATCTTTGCACCCGGATTTAGATAATAATAAAAATACAGTTGTTATGGAACCAACTCGAAAAATCGAAAAGGTAGGCATGCGCAACCTTCGCATGGAGGATTATGATCAGCTTGCCAAGTCGTTTAAGCGTATTTACGCAGACTCAGATGTATTCTGGACAAAAGAACAGATTAAGAAACTCATTACTATCTTCCCTGAGGGACAGGTGGTTATTATCGTTGATGATAAGATTGTGGGCTGTGCGCTCTCTATCATCGTCAATTATAATATGGTGAAGGGCGATCATACCTATGCTCAGGTTACGGGTAATGAAACCTTCAATACCCACGATCCTAATGGAAACATTCTTTACGGCATCGAGGTATTTATCCACCCTGATTATCGTGGTTTGCGCCTGGCTCGCCGTATGTATGAGTATCGCAAGGAACTCTGCGAGAAGCTCAATCTGAAGGCTATCATGTTTGGCGGTCGTATACCAAACTATCACAAGTATGCCGATAAGATGCGCCCTAAGGAGTATATCGAGCATGTAAGAAGCCGTGAAATCTATGACCCGGTTCTTACCTTCCAGCTTTCCAATGATTTCCACGTGCGCCGCGTGATTCGCAATTATCTTCCTAGTGATGAGGAGAGCGAACACTGCGCCACCCTCTTGCAGTGGGATAACATCTATTATCAGCCACCTACGGATTCTTATGTAGACCGCAAGCCAACCGTAAGAATCGGATTGGTACAGTGGCAGATGCGCCCATACGCTTCGGTGGATGACCTCTTCGAACAGGTTGAGTTCTTCGTTGATTCTGTGAGTGATTACAAGAGCGATTTCATCCTCTTCCCTGAGTATTTCAATGCGCCTTTGATGGCTCGTTTCAACGACTTGGGTGAGGCGCAGAGCATCCGAAAGATGGCGCAGTATACCGAAGAAATCCGTGACCGTTTCCGCGAGTTGGCCATCAGTTACAACATCAATATCATCACGGGTAGTATGCCTTATCTCAAGGACGATTCCCTCTATAATGTAGGCTTCCTCTGCCGTAGAGATGGTAGCGTAGACATGTACGAGAAGATTCATGTTACCCCAGATGAGCAGAAGTGCTGGGGATTGAGTGGCGGTAGCCATATCCAGACCTTCGATACCGATTGCGGTAAGATTGGTATCGTGATCTGCTATGATGTAGAGTTCCCTGAGTTGTCAAGATTAATGGCGGATGATGGCATGCAGATTCTCTTCGTTCCATTCATGACCGATACGCAGAATGCTTACTCCCGAGTAAGAGTATGTGCCCAGGCGCGTGCCATCGAGAACGAGTGCTATGTAGCCATTGCGGGTAGTGTGGGCAACTTGCCTCGTGTTCATAACATGGATATCCAGTATGCCCAGAGCGCCGTGTTCACCCCTTGCGACTTTGCTTTCCCTAACGATGGCAAGCGTTCAGAGGCAACACCTAATACCGAGATGATTCTCGTATCAGATGTTGACCTGAATCTCTTGAATGAGCTTCATACCTACGGTGCTGTAAGAAATCTTCGTGACCGCCGCAAGGATCTGTATGAATTGAAACAGAAGAAGTAAGTGGCAAGAAAAATTTAACATTTAACATTCAACACTTAACATTTAAATAAAGTGTATAAGATAGAAATCTCGGAGCGCACGCTCCACTTCAAGCAGCCGGCAGGCACGTCTCGTGGCGTATATACCACGAGACACAGTTATTATCTCACTCTCACCTCGGATGAAATGCCGGGAGTAGAGGGAGTGGGTGAGTGTGCTACGCTCCCTGATCTCAGTTGCGATGCCAAACCGGAATATGCTGTCACCCTGCAACAGGTTTGTCAGATGGTAGAGCAGATGGGACGCATCCCTTACGATATGATTCGTGCTTATCCAAGCATTACTTTCGGTCTCGAAACCGCCTTTGCTTCGTTCTTTGATGAAGCGAAGAAGAAGCTGGGGGCAATGAATCTGTCTGAGGGAAAGACTTCTGTCGAAATATTGAAGGAGGCGGGAGTCTCTGTTCCTATGGGAATGGAGAATCTTGTCAATCTCTTCGATTCTCCTTTCGGAAGAGGTGAAGAAGGTATCACTATCAACGGATTGGTGTGGATGGGAACCTATGAGGAGATGCTGGCACGACTGGAGGAAAAGCTTCAGGCGGGTTTCCATTGCGTGAAACTGAAGATCGGTGCCATTGATTTCTTCAAGGAACTCGACCTCATCAAGCGCATCCGTGATGTTTATACCAAGGAGCAGGTTGAGTTGCGTGTAGATGCCAATGGTGGCTTTTTGCCGGAGAATGCGATGAGTCAGCTAGAGGCTTTGGCTAAATATGACATTCATTCGATAGAGCAGCCTATCAAGCAGCATCAGTGGCCAAAGATGGCTCAGCTTTGTCGCGAAACACCGCTTCCTATCGCCCTGGATGAGGAGTTAATCGGTGTGAATGTCCGGAGTATGAGGCAGGCTTTGCTCGATACGGTCCGTCCTCAGTATATCATCCTCAAGCCTTCACTTCATGGTGGAATCTATGGATGTAACGAGTGGATAGAACTGGCTAACCAGCGTGGTATCGGCAGCTGGATTACCTCTGCTCTTGAGAGTAATATCGGTCTGAATGCTATTGCTCATTATGCAGCTAAAGTATATGGTCCGAATGTCAAGATGCCGCAAGGCTTGGGCACCGGACAGCTCTTTACTGATAATATACCGATGCCTTTGGAGATTCTTGGTGACAAACTGTTTGTAGTAAAATGACTTTAGAAGATTTCCTTTCTGAATGGAATAACGATAGCGACACGGTGCTTGTGCATACCAGTGGCTCCACAGGCAAGCCTAAACCGATGTTGGTTGAGAAGAAGCGAATGCTCAACTCAGCCCGCATCACCTGTGATTTCCTGGGATTGAAGCCTGGCGACAGTGCCCTGTTGTGCATGTCGCTCGATTATATTGCAGGTAAGATGGTGGTGGTGCGGAGTATAGAGCGCCATCTCCATCTTATTTCTGTATCCCCAAGTGGGCATCCTTTGAAAGATGTAAATAAAGAGATTACCTTCGCTGCAATGGTCCCGATGCAGGTTTATAATACCCTGCAGGTTCCTGAAGAGCGGGCTCGACTCTGCCGCATCAGTCATCTTATTATCGGTGGCGGGGCCATAGATGAGGCTCTCGAACAGAAACTGAAGGCTCTTCCCAGAGATATTGCCATCTGGAGTACCTACGGAATGACCGAAACGCTCTCGCATATTGCCCTGAGAAGAATTAACGGTGCTGAGGCCAGCGAATGGTACCAGCCTTTCGATAGTGTCAGAATCAGTCAGACCGATGAAGGTTGTCTGGTGATAGATGCTCCGCAGGTCTGTGCAGAGCCCCTGGTAACGAACGATATAGTGGAAATAGAATCCTATATATATAATAAGGTGGAAAAACTCCGTTTTCGCATCAAAGGCAGAAAAGACAATGTGATTTGCAGCGGAGGCATCAAGATTCAGATAGAAGAGGTTGAGGCTCTGTTGAAGCCTTATCTCGATAAACCTTTCATGATTGTCAAGAAGAAAGACGGGAAGTTTGGAGAAATTGCTGTCCTCCTGACGGAAGATGAGGATATGAAAAAAATAGAGGCGACTGTTCGCCGCCTCTTATCTGATCATAAATATTGGATTCCAAGGGAATTCCTTCATGTAAACCAACTCCCGCTTACCGAAACCGGAAAGCCGAAGCGCTCTATCTTTCTTTAAAGGAATCCTCTGAAGAAATATTCTTTAGCTGAATTATCCTTCTCTGAAGAAATCGAGTGCTTCCTTGATTTCTTCTGTCGTAGCAGTCTGGTTGATACGGATATCGCCTATGCCGCCCAGCATCGTGAAGTTGATGATACCATTCTGGTTCTTCTTGTCATGGTGCATCAGTTCTATCAGTTCATCATAGTCATCGCAGGTAATATCCAGTGTACCATAGAATTCCTTGATGAAGTTTACGGTCTGGCGCATCTTCTCTGTAGGGAATCCGGTCTTGGCAATACTCAGATAGAGTTCTGGAATCAGACCGAATGCCACTGCATAACCATGCAGGATAGGTTTGCGCTTCAATGCCCAACTCTCGAATGCATGCCCGAAAGTATGGCCCAGGTTCAGCGCCTTGCGGATGCCCTGCTCGTGCGGATCCTGCTCTACAATGCGCTCCTTTACCTTCACGCTGTCGCCCACCATGCGCTGCAGCTGCTTCAAATCAGGCTTGTCGAGGTCAAAGCTGACCAGTTCTTCCCACATGGCTTCTGTAGAAATCAGACCGTGTTTCAGCATTTCTGCATAGCCCGAACAGATGTTTTCTGCATCGAGCGTCTTCAGGAACTCTGTATCGAGAATAACAAATTTAGAATCATTGAACACACCTACTTCGTTCTTCAGTCCGCCGAAGTTGATGCCTGTCTTTCCACCTACCGATGCATCTACCATAGCCAGTAGGGTGGTAGGGATATTGATAAAGTTGATGCCTCTCTTAAAAGTGCTGGCAGCAAAGCCACCCAGGTCGGTTACCATACCGCCGCCCAGATTAATCATACAGGAGTGGCGTGAAGCTCCACCCTCCTGCAGTCCTTTCCATACCATCATCAGACTTTCGATGTCTTTATGGCTGTCGGTAGCCGGAATAGTGATGATATGGGCTTCCTTCATGCAGTAAAAATTCTGCAATACAGGCATGCATAGTTCCAATGTCGTAGTATCAGTAAGCACAAAAAGCTTGTCGTGCTCACATTCTGAAAGTGCACTTACCAGTTCGCTTTCCAGTTGGGTTGATATGATTACTCTTTGTTCCATAACATTCTAACGTATTAATTTTTGTGCAAAGATACACTAAAATGGAGACAATACAAAAAAAAAGTTGCTAAATTAGCGTTTTTTTTCTCATAATGCATTAAACCTTGGCGTTTTTAACGCGTCAAAACAATCGAGTAACAAAAAATGATAATAGAATATCAAAGCCATTATGTGTGAAAACACTCATAGTTGGAAATAATAACAAATTAAAAATAAGAATGAAAAAATCAATTCTGACGATGCTGCTGCTGTTGATGGCAATGGCATCCTTTGCTCAACAGCGACTGATATCCGGTCAGATTACCGACCGCGATACCAAGGAAGCCATTGAGCAGGTAACGGTTCAATTGCTTAAGAGCGACAGCACGTATGTAGCTGGTGCCATCAGTAATGAGAATGGACTCTTTCATGTCACCGCTCCGGCAAATGGCAAATATCTGCTCAAGATTTCGAGTGTAGGATATAAGTCTACTGTGAAGCGTATCCAAATTTCTGATAACAAGGATCTGGCTATGGGTAAGATTGTGCTGGGGGCTGAGACTATCATGCTGAAAGGCGCTGTGGTAACAGCTATGGCTCAGAAGGTAACTCTGAAGGAGGATACTTTCGTGTACAATTCTTCTGCCTATCGCACACCGGAAGGCTCGGTAGTTGAGGAACTCGTAAAGCGTCTGCCGGGTGCAGAGGTGAGCGATGACGGTACTATCAAGATCAACGGTAAGGAGGTAAAGAAGATTCTCGTAGACGGTAAGGAGTTTATGACGGGCGATACCAAGACTGCCCTGAAGAACCTGCCTACCAGCATCATCGAGAAAATCAAGGCATACGATGAGAAGAGTGATCTCTCTAAGGTGACTGGTATTGATGATGGTGAGGAGCAGACCGTGCTCGACTTCGGTATCAAGAAGGGTATGAACAAGGGTCTGATTTCCAATATCGACCTGGGTGTGGGCAACAAGAGCCGCTACAATATGCGTGGCATGGGAGGTTATTTCAATGATAACAACCGATTCATGCTCTTTGCCAATGCCAATAACACCAGCGACCGTGGTTTCGGAGGCGGTGGCCCCGGCAGAGGCTTCGGAGGTGCCAACGGTTTGAATGCCAGCAAGATGATTGCTGCCAACTACAATTACGAACTGAAAGATAAATTCAAGTTCAATACTTCACTTCGCTGGAATCACAGCGATGGCGATATTTGGAGCCGTCGTTCCAGCGAGAACTTCATGGGTAGCAGCAGCTCTTTCAGCAATAGCCTGAGCCAGAGTTTCTCCCGCAGCAACAGCTGGAATGGCAACATCCGCTTAGAGTGGATGCCTGATTCCATGACCAATATCCTCTTCCGTCCTTCCATCTCCTGGAGCACCAGCGATGGATTGAGTGGCAGCCAGTCGGCTTCTTACAACAAGGATCCTTATACCATTACCACCAAAGACCCTCTTTCTGAGGAAGGTATTGATGAGTTGGAGAAGGCTGAGGCTATGGTGAACAGTCAGTTGACTAACGGAATCACCTATTCTGATAATAACAATATCAGGGGTATGCTGCAGGTGAACCGCAAGTTGGGCAACAAGGGACGCAACATCACCTTCCGTGTGGATGCCAAATATACGGATAAGGACAGCAAGAGCATCTCGCTCAACAATGCCAAGCTCTATCTCGTACAGACAGCGGAGGGTAAGGACTCTACTTATCAGACCAACCGCTATAACCTGACTCCTTCAAAGGATTACAGCTATGCGGGACAATTGACCTATAGTGAGCCACTCTGGAAGGCTACCTTCCTGCAGTTCAGCTATAAGTTTACTTACAGCTACTCCAAGAGCGACCGCAGCACCTACGATTTCAGCAAGTATGCGATGAATGGCGATCATGAATATCGTGGTTGGGATAGCTACCTGAATCCGTTTGCCGGTCAGCTTGATAATTACAGAAATGATGAATTGAGCCGGTTCTCTGAGTATCGCAACTACAATCATGATATCCAGGTGATGATGCGATTCGTCCGTCAGAAGTATAACTTGAACTTCGGTGTGATGATTCAGCCACAACAGTCGAAGTATATCCAGGAATATCAGGGAGTGCATGTAGATACCGTTCGCAACGTAACGAATTTCAGTCCAACCCTCGATTTCCGTTATCGCTTCTCAAAGATGAGCAACCTGCGCGTGAACTACCGTGGTACCACCTCTCAGCCAAGCATCTCTCAGTTGCTTGACATCACAGATAACAGCGACCCGCTGAACATCTCGAAGGGTAACCCTGGCTTGAAGCCATCGTTCACCCAGAACTTCCGATTGTTCTACAACAACTTCGTGCAGAACCACAACAAGGGTGTCATGACCTTCATCAACTTCTCAACCACCAACAATAGCATCAGCAATAAGGTGACCTACAATGAGGCGACTGGTGGAAGAATCACCCGACCTGAGAATATCAATGGCAACTGGAATGTGATGGGAGCCTTTATGTTCAACTGCTCTATCGATAGTGCTGGTGTATGGAACTTGAATACCGACACCTACTTGGGTTATAACAACTATGTGAGCTATCTGAGCCTCGACAAGCAGTCTGATTCCCAGAAGAATACCACCCGCAGTACTACCTGGAGAGAACGCCTCTCTTTCAGCTATCGCAACAACTGGCTGGAGCTTTCGCTTGATGGAACATTGAATTATAATCATGCTACAAACAAGTTGCAGCCTAACAGCAACCTCGATACCTGGCAGTTCTCTTATGGACCAAGCATGACGCTTACAGCGCCTTGGGGCACCAGTCTGAACTCAAGCCTCTCTATCAGCAGCCGCCGCGGTTATAGCGACAGCAGCATGAATACGGATGAGTTTGTATGGAATGCGCAGCTCTCTCAGGGTTTCCTGAAGGGCAAGCCTCTTACCATCATGCTGCAGTTCTACGATATTCTCCGCCAGCAGAGCACCTTCTCTCGTGCCATTTCTGCTACATCCCGTACGGATACGGAGTATAATGCCATCAACAGCTATGCGATGCTGCACGTGATTTACCGCCTGAATCTCTTCGGAGGCAAGGATGCCCGTAGGGGTGGACCTGAAGGTCCTGGTGGTCCTGGTGGCCGTCCAAACTTCCATGGCCGTCCTTTCAATGGCGGTTTTGGCGGTGGTCGTCCAGGTGGAAGAATGTTCTAAAAAACTTCTCTTGAAAACGAAGTAAGCTTCATTGGGCATTGAAGTAAGCTTCATCTGCGTATGAAACAGGCTTCATTTGCCTTTGAAGTAAGCTTCATTTAAAACGATAGTAAGCCTCACTCAATGTTTACGTGAGGCTCATTTCAAATAGGTATGACGAGAAAAAAAGAAATCCCCGCTCTTCGTAATGAGGAGCGGGGATTGTTTATTTGGGATTACTTAAGTTCATTGATTAGAGAGAGAACTTGTAACCTACAGTAATCTGGATTACGTTGTTGTAGTGATCCCAGTTTTCAAAAACCTTAGTTACACCGATGTTGTAACGAGCATCGAATACAATGCCCTGGTACTCGTAAGAGAGACCTACAGGGATAGAGAGGTCTACGGTCTTAACGTGCTCTGCATCATCCTTGTTTACCAAGAAACCTGGCTGCAAACCTGCCTTGAGAGCAAGACCAGCTACTGGGTAGTAGTTCAATGTGATAGGTACATTGATATAGCCTGGATTCCACTTGGAGTCGTTCTTAACAGTAACGTCTCCGATTGGAGTATCGATTTCAACATCCTTAGCCTTGTAGCCCTGTACAGAGTAGAGAGCACCTACAGCAACACCAAAGTTGCTAGAAGCCTGATACTGCAATTCTGCACCAGCAGCGAAACCAGCCTTCCAGTCATTATCACCAATTGTAGAAACGTTCAAACCTACCTTAGGCTGAATAGTTGTTGTACCTGCAGCCTGCTGTGCGAAAGCACCTACTGAAGACAGCACCATAGCTGCCATAATAAATAATTTTTTCATAACTCTTTCAATTTGTAAATTTAAAACTGTTAATATTCTCGTCGCTTTTGAAATAGTATGTTACTATAAAGCTGAAAATGAGGTAGCCATTTATCATGCCTTTCCATCATCATTCGGGTGCAAAGATATATTTTTTCACAATAGAGTCCAAACAAATTAATGATTATTTGCTAAAATCGGGCGAAAAAATACGAAATTGTTACCAAATAGAATATTTTTAGATTTTTTTTATCCCCGTTTTCTTGCATTGTTTCATAAAAAGTTGTATCTTTGCAAAGTAAAATGAATAGCGTATGGGATTAGAATTTGGAAAATGGTTAATGGACGTTGCCAAATATATACTGACGGCGCTCTTGCTTGCGACTTTCCTGGGGGATATGAATTCCGCAAGTACTATTATAGCCTCTATAGTTTTGATGTTAGGAATGCTTGGCATCGGATTGTGGCTGGTAAAGAAATCAAGTAATAATAATAAAAAGAAAGGAAAATAAATATGGATGCTCATGAACTTAATACTTGGCTTATATTAGGAACCCTTTTCTTGCTTTGTTTGGTAGGATTAGGAATCGGTATCTATGATACAATGAAGCAAAAGAAAGAAAAAAGCCTTTCGGCTTAAAGGAAAATAATTATGACTACACAAGAAATTAATTTCGCAATGATTTGTGGAGCACTCATCCTGATTTGTCTTTTTGCTGTCGGGTTGATTATTTACGAAAAGAGCCAGCAAAAGAAGAATGCTCAATGGGAATAAAAAAATCCCCTATACAGTATAAAAGATGTATAGGGGATTCTTTTTTATTCATCCTCGTCCCAGTCTTCTTCGTCAAATCCAAACATGGCGGGATCTACGAAGGCGTCCAGGGCTCGGCGTTCCTTCTTAGTTGGGCGACCAGTGCCTCTTGCTCTATCTACGAATCCGCTGATGCGACTCATCTCTAGCAATTCATATTGCTTAGGATCGGTCACGTTCTTATAGACTCCGAAGAGCATTTTGGCTCCTACACGCTGCTCTATGCAGTCGAGAACCTCAAAAGAATAGGTGATAGGGGCTTTCTTGACGCTTACCACATCGCCACGCTTGATGATAAAGGAAGGCTTTCTGTTTACGCCTCCTACCATTACACGACCATTCTTACAGGCGTCGGCAGCAATGCTGCGAGTCTTGTAAATGCGGGCTGCCCAGAGCCACTTGTCTATTCTTGCTGATTCTTTCATGATTATTTCTTCCCTAGCTTGTTAAACTGGTTCATTGTAATATCGATACCGACAAGGACGAAACTCTTGATGATCTCTACACCCAGGTCGATGGCTGGCTGCAGCTGCTTCATGTCTTCCTCAGTATATTTGCCCAGTACCCAGTCTATCTGGCCGCCACGCGGATAATCGTTGCCGATGCCCATGCGCAGGCGGGCATAATTCTGACCGATAAGCTGCTGGATATGTCCCAATCCGTTATGGCCGCCGTTGCTGCCGTTTGCCTTCAGTCGGAAGGCACCCAGTGGCAGGGCGAGTTCATCGCTGATAACCAGGAGTCGGCTCTGGTCAATCTTTTCCTGATTCAGCCAATATCTTACCGCATTACCACTCAGGTTCATGAATGTGGTAGGTTTGAGCAGGAAAATCTTTCTCCCCTTGAGCGTAGTCTCGGCTACGAAGCCATATCGCTTATCCTCAAAATGAATATTGGACGCTTTAGCAAAAGCGTCCAATACCATAAATCCTGTGTTGTGCCTGGTGCCGGCGTATTCATCGCCAGGGTTACCAAGCCCACAAATCAAATATTTATCCAATGTTTGATAATGCTTTACTCAGGTTCGTAAAATCTTGATGACTCAGCGATTAAGCCTCTGCATCATCAGCAGCCTGAGCTGCGAGCTGAGCGTTACGTGTCATCTTGATAGAGCAAACTACGACAGCCTTGCTTGTAGCCAACTCGAGGCCCTCGAATGAGAGGTCACCTACCTTGATGCTCTTACCAATCTTCAACTCTGTAACGTCGATATCGAGGTGCTCAGGGATAACCTGGTAAGGAGCTGTAACGTTGATCTTACGGATAGAGAGGTTCATACGACCACCATCACGTACACCCTGTGCAAGACCTGTCAACTTAACTGGAATACCGATAGTGATAGGCTTCTTGTCGTTAACCTCGTAGAAGTCAACGTGCAGAGGAGCGTCTGTTGTTGGGTGGAACTGAATCTCCTTCATGATAGCTGTGTGGCTCTCACCATCGATGATGAGGTTGATAACGTATACATGAGGAGTGTAGATGATTTTACGCAACTCAGCGAATGGAACTGCGAATGACAAAGCCTCAGGAGCACCGTTCTCGCCCTTCTTCTCACCATAAAGGTTACATGGAATCAAACCTTCCTTACGCAATGTCTTAGAAGCTTTCTTGCCAAGGTCTGTACGCTTCTGACCTGTTACATTAATCTCTTTCATTTTGTGTTACTCTAAATTAAGTTATTAATAAAAAATGTGCCTTAACTCGCCATCACACGGATTAGCTTTGCTTAAAGCGGGTGCAAAATTACGAAAATTATTTGGAATGAGCAAACTTTTTACTGAAAAACATGTTCTACATGCAGAAAAATTAAGGAAAATACACTTTTTTGCTTAAATAAACTGAAATTTTTGCCCGTTTTCTTGTCTATTACCTATTTAATGTGTATTTTTGCAAGCGTATTAGGTAATTTAATATAAATCTTTTAAAAACATTAGAGAATGATTAATAGGGATTTGATAAGACGTAAGATTGTGCAGTTAACCTACGCATACTATCAAAACAGCGATCATAACATGGATAACGCTGAGAAGGAGCTGATGTTTAGTCTCTCCAAGTCATACGATTTGTACAACTACATGTTGCAGCTTATCGTTGCCGTCACCCAGGAGGCACGCAAGCGCTACGATGTAGAAGTAGCTCGTGCCAAGAGAGAGGGTGAGCAGGAGCCTTCACCACGTTTCGCATTCAATAAGTTCGCTCTGCAGCTCGAAGAGAACAAGATGCTGCTCGAATGGATAGATGTAAAGCATTCCAACTGGGATGAGGATATCGAGATGGTGCGCAAAGTGTATACTGCGATTACGTCCAGCGATCTCTATGCTGATTATATCAGCGGAGCTATTGATGAGGAACTCGCCGATCTCGACGAGTACAACCGCGACCGTGAGGTATGGCGCCGCATCTACAAGCAGTTCATTCAGAACAATGAAGAACTTGATGCATTCCTCGAGGAAAAGAGCCTCTACTGGAACGATGACAAGGATATCGTAGATACTTTCGTATTGAAGACCATCAAGCGTTTCGACCCAGAGGCTAAGGCCAAGCAGGAATTGCTGCCAGAATACAAGGATGCTGAAGACAGAGAGTTTGCACGCAAGCTCTTCCGTGCTACCATCCTCAACTGCGATACCTACCAGCGCTATATGAGCGAGGCTTTGCGCAACTGGGATTTCTCACGTCTTGCCTATATGGATGTGATTATCATGCAGATTGCCATCGCTGAGGTGATGAACTTCCCTGGCATCCCGGCTACCGTCACTATCAATGAGTATGTAGAACTTGCCAAGGCATACAGCACTCCTCGAAGCGGCGGTTATGTTAACGGTATGCTCGACAGCATCTGCCGCGAGCTCATCAGCCGCAACCTCATCCAGAAGGAGATGCCTGAGCGTAAGCAGCATCAGCATGCACAGCACGGCGAACATGCCGGCAAACAGCGCCCAGACAACCAGCACCCAGCCGGCCGTCGTCCGCGCATTCATCGCGCTCCGGGCGAGGGTGAGTAAATAACGGAGGCCTTTCTTGCTGGCCACACCTTATTTATATATAGAACATAAATAATAATAGATAATACTTTAACGACATGACAAATTTAGTATTGCAAGCTGCTGCCGGTGGTAGCAGCATGAGTTTTCTCATCATGATGGTAGCCATCTTCGCTATCATGTGGTTCTTTATGATCCGTCCTCAGCAGAAGAAGCAGAAGGAAATCCGCAAGTTCCAGAATGCTTTGGCAGAGGGTACTAAGGTAGTTACAGGTGGCGGTGTTTACGGCACTGTTAAGCGTGTTAACCTCGAGGCTAACACCGTTGATGTTGAGATAGCTCGTGGCGTGGTAATCACTGTAGCTAAGGGCTACGTGTTTGCTGATGCAGCTAGTCAGACACCTAATGCATAGTATCAAGAGCATATTAAAAGCTGTCAGAAACTTCCTGTTCAGTGGTCTGAATAAGGAGTTTCTGATTTTTTTGTTCTTTCTCGCTCTCAGCGGCATCTTCTGGCTGATGATGACGCTCAATGAGACTACCGAGAGAGAATTCCATATCCCTGTGCAGTTGACCGGCGTGCCCCGCAATGCGGTGATAACGGGCGATATCCCTGATACCGTGCATATTACGGTGCGCGATAAGGGATTCACCCTCGTTACCTATGCTTACGGAGGCAAGATTCATCCGCTCACATTCCGTTTTGCCAATTATGCCGACGAGGATACGGGAACGGGACAGATTCCGATGGCTGATGTGCAGAAACAGGTGGCATCCCAGCTCTATGGCTCTACCAAACTGATCTCCATCAAGCCGGCAAAATTCGATTTCTTCTTCACCTACGGCTCTTCCAAGCGGGTGCCTGTGGTGTTCAGAGGAAAGATTACAACCAGCAAGAGCTATTATCTGGCGCATACCGAATTCCTGCCGTCTACGGTGATGGTTTACGCCAACAAGAAGATGCTCGACCAGTTGGAATCGGTAGAAATCGAGCCTTTCAACATGCGCAACCTGCAGGATACCATTCATCGCAGCGTGCTTATCAAGAAGATACGCGGCATGAAGATTGTGCCTCAGATGGTGCGTCTGGCGGTATATCCTGATGTGCTTACCGAAGAGGCGGTCGAGGTGCCTGTTACGGCCATCAACATGCCGGATAACATGGTGCTCCGTACCTTCCCGTCTAAGGTTTCGGTAAGATTCACCATTGGAGCCAGCCTCTTCAGAACCATCAAGCCGAGCCAGTTTAAGGTGGTAGTAGATTATAATGATCTGGCTAACAACCCTTCAGACAAGTGCCACCTCCAGCTGCGCAGCGTGCCGCGCTCGGTGAGCAAGGCGCATCTCGAACTGGAAACGGTAGATTATCTGCTGGAACAGCAATGATAGTTGATAATTGATAGTTTATAGTTGATAGTTTTTCTACTATGATGAAGATAGCGATAACGGGTGGCATAGGTAGCGGTAAGAGCTATGTGTGCCGGATATTGGAGAAACAGGGCATCAGGGTCTACGACTGCGATGCCGAGGCTAAGCGGCTCATGCGTACCGATGCCCGCTTGCAGGCTGGCTTGAAGAAGCTGGTGGGCGAGCAGGTTTACAGCGCAGAGGGTGTTTTGCAGAAGCCCGTGCTGGCTCAGTTTCTGCTTGCCAGCGAGGCTAACAAGCAGGCTGTCAACGATGTGGTTCATCCGGCTGTGGCGCGCGATTTCGAGCAGAGCAGCTATGAGTGGATGGAGAGTGCCATCCTCTTCGATAGCGGTTTCTACCGCCGTGTCCACCTCGATTTCGTGGTCTGCGTAACGGCTCCCATACCGGTCCGCATCCAGCGCATCATGCAGCGCGACCATATCTCGGCCGAGAAGGCGCAGCGGTGGATAGATGCCGTCATGCCGCAGGAAGAGCTTGCAGCCCGCTCAGATTTCGAAATCGTGAACGATGGCGAGCAGGATATCGATGCACAGGTAAGAAAATTATTGGATATCATTAATAATAAAGAATAATAGAAAAGACAATGGAAACAATCCTTTCAATTGCAGGCAAACCAGGCCTTTATAAATTGGTATCAAGAGGCAACAGAAACCTCATCGTAGAAACGCTCGATGAGACTCACAAGCGTGTCCCAGCTTTCGCTACAGACCGTGTAACAAGTCTTGGTGACATCGCTATGTATACAGACGCTGATGAGGTGCCACTTTGGGAAGTTCTCGACAGCGTAAGCAAGAAGGAAGAGGGCAAGCCTAGCACCTTCAACTACAAGAAGGCGCCTGTTGCTGAGCTCCACGCTTATTTTGCTGAGGTTCTTCCTAACTACGATCGCGACCGTGTTCACGACAGCGATATCAAGAAGCTCCTCCAGTGGTACAACATTCTTGCTAAGTACGGCATCACCGATTTCAAGGCTACTCTCGCTCCTACAGAGGGTGAGAACGTAGATGATCGTGCTGAGCAGGCTGCTGAGTAAATCCCGTCAGATTTTTTTAGGCACGGATTTCACGGATTACACGGATTTTTTTTCGAGATAATAACTCGTTTTGAGCATGTCTCTATAAATCCGTGTAATCCGTGTAATCCGTGCCTAATTCTTTTCCCTCAGTCTATAATCCGTGCCTAATTTTTTATTCCTCAATCTTTTTCAGTTCCTTCTCAAATCTCCTGCGATACATTTCTCCCGCTATGGTCAGACCAAACGGGAAGGCTAACCAGATGCCCAGAATGCCCAGGCCGCAAGGGAAACCCAAGGTGTAGCCCAGCGGCAATGAGATGACGAAATAGGCGATGAAGGCATAGAGCACCATCGGCTTTACACAGGCGATGCCACGCAGCGCATTGGCAAAGGTATACTGCAGTCCGTCGCCAAACTGATATACCATCATCAGGATAATCAGTGTAGCCACATACGCCTGCACCTCCACATTATCATTAAACCAGCCACCTATCTGATGGCGAAGCAGGAACACCGGCAAACCCATGCACAGCGAGAACAGCAGGTTCAGCCGGAATCCGTCGTAGGCATTTCGGCGAACAGCAGCGTAGTCCTTCTGACCCATAAAATGACTCACGCGGATAGCCAGCGCAGCCGCCATGCCCGAAAGCACGAGATAGAAGAGCTGCGAGAGGGTAATCATCACCTGATGAGCCGCCAGCGGAATGGTTCCCAGCCAGCCCACCATCACACAGCTCAGCGTGAAGGCAGCCGATTCCATGCCCAGCTGCAGCGCCACAGGCCAGCCCAACCGGTTCATCTCCCTGAAGTCAGCCTTGGTCAGAGAACTGTGCAGAATATCGCGTCTGTATTCCCCAAAATTCTTGCCCGTCATCAGCATGCCCACCATTGCCAGCGCCATCAGGATGCGGCTCACCAGCGTCGAAATACCGGCTCCCAGCAATCCCAGTTCCGGGAAGCCTGCCACACCGTAAATCAGTACCCAGTTGCCCAGGATATTGATTACGTTGCCGCCAATCATCGCCCACATCGCCACCTTGGTCTGTCCGAGTCCGTCAAGAAATTGCTTCATCGTGAAGAAGATGCCCATGAAGAGCACCGAGGCGAGATTTACCAGAAAGTAAGGGCGGATGAGTGAGAGCAGCTCTTCAGGCTGTCCGATGCGCCCCAGATTCAGGTAGAGCACAATGAGGGCGAGGGTGAAGATGATGCCCGTCAGCATGTTGGCACAGAAGGCATTGCGCACTTTCTGTCCGATGCAGTCGGTCCGTTCCTCGCCGTAGAGCCGTCCGATGATAGGAGTGAGGCCGTAGGTGAATCCCATATAGGATACGAATACCAGACCGAAGATATTGTTCACCAGTCCGGCAGCCGCCAGTTCCGGTGTACTGTGATGGCCAATCATCAGTGTATCAGCAAATCCCAGGATGATGGTACCCAGCTGTCCGATGATGATAGGAATGCCGATAGCTCTGTCTCTTATACACATCTCCGAGCCCACGAGACCGAGGCTGATCTCGT
>ENA-OZKW01000057-OZKW01000057.1-human-gut-metagenome-genome-assembly--contig:-NODE-57-length-34485-cov-38.316120_pt1 | contig 34485 bp, 30 predicted proteins | sample MGYA00244833_ERZ653778 | MGnify/ENA primary metagenome ERZ653778 (study PRJEB26926, sample SAMN06165284) | human gut metagenome | biome: ENVO:00009003; feature: ENVO:2100002; material: ENVO:00002003... | reverse complement strand
ATACGGCTTAAATACATATATGTTAAAAGGTAAAAAGTTTAATGCGTTTGCCCTGGAAGATATAGCTCCTAAGACAGCACATCAGCTGTTGTGCGGTTGCACATCACCTGTTGTGCGCATGTCGCCCAGCTGTTGTGCATGCGTATTTCAGCTGATGTGCGTTCTCTTTTTACAAGAGGCTAGCTATCTTTATCATTCTCTTCAATTATCCAATCCTCTATATTTCCCTGGGTAGAATCAAAGTTGATACCTACTTTCACTATAGGTTTCCCGCAAAGCGCAAAGCGCTGGGCATAGTTCTTGAGGTTGATTTGCTGCAAAGCCGTCTGGGCATCCCTGTTCAGCTTCAGCTCTATGATATAGAGACGGATGTCGGTCAACAGCACAATATCTACCCTTCCATTGGGAGTGTGCACTTCTACATCTACCACATAGCCAGTCAAAAGCGAGAAGATGATAAACAGCATCTGCTGGTAATGACCTTCATGGTTGGTGACATTGCAATATGGCACAGTTCCCAGGAAGGTCTGGAGCAGCTGTAATGCTCCGTTCATATCATTCTGACGGATAAGCACAGACATCTGAGCGATGGTGACATCTCCATTCTGGGCAAACATTCCTTCCAGATAGTTAGGAAGAAGACTCTCGAACAATCCTACTTTGATTTCCTTGTTCGGCAAATCAAGAGTATAGAGCTTGCTGGTCTTGTCATAATCTTTGATGGTAAGATAGCCACTTTGGTATAGCAAAGGGGTTATGGCCGTCATGTTCTCTGTCGGGGCATCAAAGGCTGATGATTTGGCATACATCTTTCCAAGAGTAGCCGGCAAGACATGAAACTTCCGCATCATGTTAATCAAGTAGGTTGGAGTGCCGGAAGCGAACCAGTATGAACCGAAATCCTGATTGGCAAAGCAGTTGAGCAGACTGAACGGATTGAATATATCTGACGATTGGGCAGAGAAATGATAACCATCATAGTTCGTTTTCAGTTCTTCGATGGCAGTTTCTCTTGTGGAGCCTAGCGATTTTGCCAATTCATCAATGTCGTCCGACATCTGGGTGAGCAGCTCCTCCTTGGTGATTCCACATATTCCCGAATATTCCCTGTTCATCGAAATATTGGTGATATTATTCAGTTCGCTGAAGATGCTGAGTTGCGAAAACTTGGTGATACCGGTGAGGAAGACAAAGCGGAGATATGGGTCGCAATCCTTCAATGGACTATAGAAATTACGCATGATATTGCGAAGATCCTTGAGATTGTCATCCTCGTGTGCTACATCAAGAAGAGGAGCATCGTATTCATCAATGAGCACGACCACCTTCTTTCCCGTTCGTCTGTACACATTCATAATCAGGCTTGCCAATCTCACATTCGGATCAACAGCATCATTTTCTATACCAAACTTCTTTTCATTCAAGCCGATGATATAGAGCAGGTATCTTTCCAGTTGCTCCTTCTCCATGTGTTTGCCCATAGCCATACTGAAATGGAGCACAGGATATTCTGTCCAATCCTGCTCCAGCTTTTCAATGGCAAGTCCCTTAAAGAGTTCTTTCTTTCCTTCGAAATAACTCTGTAAAGTAGATACAAGCAAAGACTTTCCGAAACGACGTGGTCGTCCCAGAAATATATAGTTGCTGTCAGAATGTGTCATGCGGTAAACATATTCTGTCTTGTCGATATAGAGCCGGTCTTCCGTGCGAATCTTATCGAAGGTTTGTATTCCTATAGGATATCTTTTTTTTGCCATAATTCTACGCTTGATGATATTACAACTGCTTATCTTGCATAAAGCCACTGCAAAGATACGAAGTTTTTTTGGAAACTCTATTAAAAAAGAAGAAATATTGGGTTATCATTTTCAATAATAACTCTCGGGAAGATATTTATCTCATTTTTTCCAAAACAAAAAAGAACTTGAAGAAGATATTTCATATTTTGCCTACATGTTTCAAGAAGATGCATATCTATCTTCAAACGTTGATGTCCAGAAACAGGACATCAACCTTCATTTGTCTTAATCCATGAACTTAATCATGTCCTGGCGTCTTGGCTTTGCCTCCGGCGATTCGTCAGGATAACCCAGGGCGATGCAGTAGAGCAGCTTATAATTCTTAGAGAATGCCATGCGGTCGAGGTAAGGCTTGGCTGATGGCGAATCCAATATCCAACGGGCTGAACTGCCCAGGCAGCAGGAACCGATGCCCTTAGACCATGCTGCAAGAATAATATTCTCACCCAGCAAACCGCAATCAATCTGCGCCATATCATAAGTAGTATCGTAGGCGATGCAAACCACGCATGGAGCATTCACGAAGATGTTCTTGAAGCCCTTGCGCTCGGCTATCTTTGGATTATCCTTTACCACGGCTTGGGTTATCGAATCGATGATGGCAGGAGAATCTATCACTCTGATTTCGTACGACTGCAGATTCTGCCCGTTTGGCGCATGGATGCCGCATTTCAGAATCTCGTTCAGGGTATCGCGGCTGATGACGGAATCCTTGTAAGCACGGATGCTTCTGCGACTCATCATCAAATCGGTTACCACACTTGCAGAGTCAACGACGCTGGTCGTTGACTCCGGCTGTCTGTTCTCATTGCAGGCAGTCAACATCAGTGCTGCTGCCAATCCTAAAAAAAACTTCTTCATATTACTCATGATTAAACTTATATTTCTATTAGTATATACCCATGTAGCACTATTAGTATTTATCCACGTAGCGTTATTAGTATATACCGTGCAAAGATAGCAACAAATACTGGTATTCAAGAAGATACGTTATGTTTTTTAAGAGTTTTTATCGGTCTCTCTGCCATTCTTTTAACAAGAATATATCATAGCCAAACATTTTCCACCTATTTTGCTAGAATTTCCCAAAAACTTCGTATCTTTGCAATGGCTTTATGCAAGATAAGCTGTTTATAAAATCATCAAACGTAGAATTATGGAAAGAAAAAGTTATTCTATAGATATAAATCGCATTGCACAATATGCCATGTATGCATATTGCATTTTCGCATTGTTTTCGCTGGCATTTTCTGTTTGCAGACAAGTGGGCTTATCCTTCAGAACAAGTCCCATCCTGATTCCAATAAGTCCCATCCTGGTTACCATCAAGCAACTGGTCTTGCAGCTCGCCCCTATAGCTTTATGGGGAATATTCCGCTACACGCTACCGACAGGCGTAAAATTGCTACGACGCTGCAGCAAGTTGATGGTACTTTACTATGTGCTCTCATTCATCCTGGGCCAATGCTTCAATCTTCATCTCGTAACGATGATGCAGAACGGACAGATAACACCCACGGCAACTATTCTTACCTGGATACAAAGCTCTATGGGATTGATTTCCGTCATCGCCTCCCTGGTAGCCGGCTGCCATCTGTACAGCAAGCACAGAGGTAACATGCGCAAACTGGGCTTAGCCCTTATCCTGGTTTTCATGGTATGGCTGATATGCTCGAATCTACTCCCTGTAGCAGTGTTTTGTCTGGCAGGTAACACCCAGCAGGCAGCCTTCACCTGCATGAATCTCATCAGTATGATAACCACAACATCGACTTATATATACGTATACTATAGGATGTTTCGGGCAATAAAAACGATAGGATGTTTCGGGCAATAAAACTAAATAAATACAAATTCTCGGATATACAGATTATAGAAAGGTTATCAGTTTTACAGAAAGTGTTATCAGTTCTACAGAAAGAAATTTGCAATGCACTGCAAATTTCACCCAGAAACATAAGAAATTTGCAATACACTGCAATTTTCCCGAAAAAGTTTCGTATATTTGCAGCGCATTTCATTTTTAGCAATCAAGATAGAATGCAAAATGAATAGCAAAGTGAATAAATAGAACATAAAGAGAATATGTGCTCGACTGGCTTATGGAATGCTATGATTCGCCTAAAAAATAAGACTCACATAGAAAAGCAATAATGGAAAAGAATCAGATTTTTAAAAATATTATGAGCCGTACATCGGTGAGAAGCTATACAGACATGCCTGTAGAGCCGGAGAAGGTGGAGATGATGCTGCGTGCCGGCATGGCGGCTCCATCGGCATGCAACAAGCAGCCTTGGCATTTTGTGGTTATCAACGACCGGGAGATTCTCGACCAGATACCACAGTTCAGTCCTTATGCCGGCATGGTGAAGCAGGCACCGCTCGCCATCGTGGTTTGCGGATGCCTTGACAAGACGCTGGAAGGCACAGAGCAGGAGTTCTGGATTCAAGACTGTTCGGCAGCCACGGAGAACATCCTGCTGATGGCTCACGGCTTGGGACTTGGCGGAGTATGGACAGCCCTCTATCCCCTGAAAGAACGGTACGAGGGAATGCAGCAACTGCTGCATCTGCCCAAGACGATGATTCCGCTCAATACCCTCATCATCGGATATCCGAAGAATCAGGCGGAAGCAAAGGATAAGTGGAACGAGGAGAATATTTCCTATAATAAATGGATGGAGAAAAATTCATAATACAAGAAAGAAAAAGTATGAATATCAAGGAGAATTATCAACAATATGTAAGCCGATATGCTTCTGAAGTGGCTGCCCTGATGCGTAAGAATACGGGATTTATAACGGGCGAGCTACTGGCTTTTGGCGGCATCCTCGCCTTCCTGGTCTGCTATTTCGCATTGGATGGAGAAACACAGAACTATCTGATGGGGGCGGTGTTGTGCCTGATTGCCTATCTGGGTATCAGACGACTTGACGACAAAAATAAGGAGAAGATAGAGCATCTTTCGGCATTGCTCAAGGTTTATCAGGATGAAATCAAGGCTTGGGAGGGCGATTTCTCGCCTTTCGAAACGGGCGATTGCTATCAGAATCCGCAGCATCCTTATTCCTTCGACCTTGATGTCTTCGGCAAGAGTTCGCTGTTCAACCGCATCTGCCGAACCATCACATCGGGCGGTTCGGAGGCACTCGCCAGGAATCTTACCCGGGAAACGCCTCTGAGCATGGAGGATATCAAAAGAAGAAGGGATTTGCAGAAGGAATTGGCTGGAGAAGGCGAAAATTGGCGAATGGAATTTCTGGCACTTGGCGAAAAGAACAGAAGCCAAACTGCGGATGGCAAAATGGTGAATGGCAAGATGAAGAAGATTGATTCTGCTGCGGTGGTGGATGCGATGCAGAAGGTTTCGAAGATGGAGGTGCCGGCATGGTTTGGATCTCCGGTTTCTCTCGTTATCGGATGGCTGCTGATTATCGGAGTCATCGGTTCCGTGATTTTATCGATATGCGATATGGTTTCGGTGAATTTCGCCCTGTGGTGGGTGTTGATTCAATACATGGTGGTATTCTTCGTCTGCAAGCAGACACTTGACAAAATAGACAGCAATGGCGGCAAGCTTCGCCATCAGCTCATCGCCTATGCTCAGATACTTCAGCTTATCAACAGGCGCAATTTCCATAGTAAATTAGGCAAGGAGATGCAGAATTCCCTGGCAGATGCCCTGCCTTCCTTTGCCCAACTGGAAAAGATATTGAAGGGGTATGACAGAAGAGGCAACTTCCTGGGTCTTTTCTTCACCGATGCCTTCATGCTGAGCGATTTCTTCCTGGTTCGCAGTTTTCTGAAATGGAAGAATACCTATATGATGAAGATGGAGGAATGGATGCATATCATCAGCGAGATGGATGCAATGGTTTCGATGGCGAATTTCAGATATAATCATCCAGAGGCAGAAGAGGCAGAATTTGTTTCGGGAAGTCCGGAAGCAGATACTGAAAGCTATGTTTCAGAAAATGCAGGAATCGGAAGTCCGGAAATCGTGTTCGAGGGAAAGAATCTCTATCATCCTTTCCTGGGTGCCAAGGCGGTGAAGAACGATTTCACCATCAAGGACGACAACTATTATATCATCACCGGAGCCAACATGGCGGGAAAGAGTACCTTCCTGCGTTCGCTGGGCGTGAACTATATCCTGGCAATGGCGGGTATGCCGGTGTTTGCAGATCAACTGAAGATTTCACGTTTCAGATTGTTCTCGAGTATGAGAACCACCGATGATCTTACGCATGGCATCTCTTATTTCAATGCAGAATTGATCAGATTGGAGGAACTTCTGAAGTTCTGCAAGGAAAGTGCAGAGGGAGAGTTCTGCAAGGAAAGTATAGCGGGCAATAAGGTTTCACTCCGAACGCTGATTATTCTGGATGAGATTCTGAAGGGAACGAATTCATTGGATAAGCTGAATGGTTCGAGAAAGTTCCTCGAAGCCATTGCCAAACAGCCGGTGAGCGGCATCATCGCTACCCACGACCTGGAACTTTCAAAGATGGAGAATGATGCATCAGGAAAATTCCACAACTATTGTTTCGAGATAGATTTGGGCACGGATGTTACCTATACTTATAAGATACAGAAGGGCGTGGCAAGAAACCAGAATGCCACCTTCTTGCTGAATAAGATTCTGGAGAAATATTAGAATAAAAAGAGAAACTCCCGATAATTTGATCAGTTTCAAATTATCGGGAGTTTTCCTTTTTAATTAAACATTATAGCTCAACGCTATCCAGACGGAATTTGAGCAAGCCGGCTGGTACCTTTACCATTACCTCTTCACCTGCTTTCTTACCCAGAAGGGCCTTGGCGATAGGCGACTTGATAGAAATCTTGCCACTATGCAAATCAGCCTCGTGAGGATTCACTATGGTATAATTCATGCTGCACTTGTTGGCGAGATTGGTAATCTTAATCTTGCTCAACAAGCCAACGGTATCACTCTTCAGGCGAGACTTGTCGATGACACGGGCATTCTCCAAAACCTTCTGCTTGAAGCTGATGCGGCTCAACAGTTTGCCCTGCTCGCGCTTGGCAGCATGATACTCGAAATTCTCGCTGAGGTCACCCTTGTCACGAGCCTCAGCTATCGCATCGCGAACGGCTGGCAACTCTACGTTAACCATGTGTTGAAGTTCGGCCACGAGCTCATCGTAGCCTTCCTGAGACATATATTCCATGTTTCCTAATTTTCTAATTTCTTATTGTTATGAATGATGATTTTTTATTCGGGGTGCAAAGTTACTAGTAAATCACGAAATCACCAAACTTTTTCAGTAAAAAAGTGAAGGAAACTAAAGATTAGAAAAAACAGAAGCATCCAAAATCATTATTTTTGGGTATTGCAGAAGTAGATAGATATTCTTACCTTTGCAACCCATTTAGTAGAAAACAATAATGTTTATTAGAAAACAACAATGAGAGAAAAAAAGAAAAAACGTTTTACATGGAAGAAATACCATCGTTGGTTCGGACTTGTACTGTCTGTCTTTATGCTGGTATTCTGCGTATCAGGCATCATTCTGAATCATCGCCAGCTATTTGCCGGTTGTGAGGTAAGCAGAAGTTTGATGCCATCGGCTTATCATATCAAGAATTTCAACAACGGCATCATCAAGGGTTCTATCAAGATCAATCACCGCATCAGCAAAACTCCAAGTGATTCCATCCTGGCGTATGGTTATGGTGGCATCTGGCTTACCGATGCAGAGATGAAAAGCTGGAAAGACTTTAACAAGGGATTACCCAAAAACGTGGATGGCAGGAATATCCGAAACATGGTGCAGACGAAGAATGGAGAAATCTGGTGCGCAGCCATGATGGATGTATATCGCTTCGACGGAAAAGAATGGAAGATGTTTCCGCTCGCAGATAACGAAGAGCGAATCACCGACATTACATTAACCAAAGACAGCACAAGCATCATCGCCATGACCCGCTCTGCCGTTTATGAAATATCCGGTAAGAAGACGGATGCTGCCAACGAAAAAAGGGATGCTATCAGCGAAAAGACGAATGTTACCCGCAAAATCATCGGTCAACCGGAAGGATTTGTTCCAGAAGTTACCCTCTTCAAAACCGTTTGGAACCTGCATAGCGGTGCTTTCTTCGGATTAGCCGGAAGATTGGTGGTGGATGCCATCGCCATCGTACTTATCATCCTTTCGATAACGGGCATCATCCTTTTCATTCTGCCTTACCGTATTCGCCGACAGAAGAGATTACAGGCAAGAGAAAAGATGCAGAAGCTTGGCAAGCAGATGGTTTTCAATGCAAAATGGCATAATAAATTAGGATACACGACTATCATCCTTACACTTTGGTTAGCGATAACAGGTATGTGTCTCCGTCCACCATTGATGATACCTCTTGCCATAAACAAAACCACAGAAAAGGTGAAGGATGGAAATGTCTGGCACGATAAACTTCGCGCTATCCGTTGGGATGCTGCAGAGGGCAACTGGCTTGTTTCTACCTCAGAAGGATTCCTGAGAGTGGATGAGCATTTTCAGCATAAACCTATCTTATTAAATAAGGAGAAGGCACCAAAGGTAAGTCCGATGGGAGTGAATGTTTTCGAGAGTGATGGCAAGGGTGGTTGGCTGATAGGATCATTCAGCGGCATGTTCCGTTGGAATCCGGAAAAGAATCTGATTGTGGATTATTTCACAGGGAAAGCCAACCAAGGAAAATCGATGATTCCGATTTCCAGTTCTTTGGTTAGCGGTTATTCCAAGGACTTCTTTGGAGGAAAAGAAGTGATTTTCGATTATAGCAAAGGGGCGAGCTTAGGTGAAACAGCATCTACCCCAGAGTTGCTTTCTGCCACACCCATGTCGCTTTGGAATGTGGCATTAGAACTCCATGTAGGTAGATGCTATTCTCCATTCTTAGGGCCTCTTTCCGACCTTTTCGTCTTCATCTCCGGCTTGCTGATTACGCTGGTTTTGCTTTCCGGCTACATCATTCTGCATCGGAGAAAGAAGAAGAACCCCAAACTTCCTCGGAAATCTCTCTAACCAAATCAATCTTTGCCCATTGCTCTGCATCAGTCAGTTTATTGCCGATTTCGCAAGAGGCGAAGCCGCATTGAGGACTGAGGCTCAGGCGATTGAGAGGGATATATTTGGCAGCTTCGTGGATTCTGGCGATGACCGTAGCCTTATCCTCCAACACAGGAGATTTAGAGGTTACCAAACCCAGAACCACCTTCTTGCCATCTGCCACATATTTCAATGGTTCGAAACCGCCCGAACGCTCATCGTCATACTCCAGATAGAAGGTATCTACATTTTCATGAGCGAAAAGATAAGGAGCTACGGCATCGTAGGCACCTTTGGTGGCATAGCAGGAATGATAATTGCCACGGCATACGTGGGTATTGATGGTAAACCCCTCCGGTTTGCCCTCGATGGCAAGGTTGTTCACCTTCAGATATTGCAGGGCTTCCTGCTCTAGGGTGAACCCTGTGCCCACCTTAGCCTTCCAGTAATCACTATCCACAATCATTCCCCAGGTGCAATCATCCAGCTGGACGGTACGGCAACCGGCTGCATAAATCTCTTGGAAGAAGGTGCGATAAGCCTGGGCAATATCCTCAATCAGCTGGGTGGTGTTAGGATAGAACTTGCGGGTATTCTCGGCATTCTTGCCACGGAACAGTTCGGCAAGAAACTGTGCAGGAGCAGGAACCGTCTGCTTTGCCTCGAAGATATACTCGCCCTTGGCATCCAACTCTTCAAACTGCTTTACAAACAGAAAATCTTTGATAAAAGGATGATTCTCGCCGGTAATCTTGCCGGTCAGTTGGATAGAACCCTTGGTTGTCTCCTCACCATGAAACTGATAGCCATGCTCCAGTTCGATATGTTCCACACCATTGAATCCCCACATAAAGTCGAGATGCCAATAGCTGCGGCGGAACTCGCCATCGGTGATATAAGGCAGACGATGCGCCTTCTGCTGCCTGATGACCTCAGTAATCAGACGGTCTTCTACGGCGCGAAGGTCGGTGGCAGAAATCTTGCCATCAGCAAACTTGGCTCTTGCTTCCTTCAACTCTACAGGGCGCAAATAGCTGCCCACTGCCTCAAAATGTATATTTCTTACGTTGCTCATATTTTTATCTCCTTATTATTATTTGATGTGAATGACTCTTTATCCTGTCATTACCGATGAATGACGCTTTGCATCCGGAATTGCGGGTGCAAAGGTAAGAAGAAGAATTTTATTTGCCAAATATTCTCCGTAATTCAGAAAAATATACTATCTTTGCAGCGAATTAAGCAAATCAGCAGAATATTATTCTGCAAAAATGAATAAAATCAGTAATAAAGAAACAATGGCTACAGAAGAAAATCTCGACGAAATCGATATCAAGATACTCAAGTTGTTGCAGCAGAACTCGCGACTCACCGTGAAGGAACTTGCCGCAAGAGTACACCTCTCCCCTTCTCCCACCTTCGAGCGGCAGAAGCGGCTGGAACGTGAGGGATACATCCAGCGATATGGAGCGATAGTGGATCATCACAAGATGGGACACAACGTAATCGTGCTCTGCAATATCCGACTGAAGCAGCACACCCACGATTTGATTCAGCAATTCATGGATACCGTGCAAACCATCGACCAGATAACGGAATGCTACAACACCACCGGTGATTACGATTTCCAGATCAAGGTATATGCCCGGGATATGAAAGCCTATCAGGACTTCATGCTCAACACCCTGGGAAACATCGACTGCATCGGAAGTCTGCACAGCATCATCGTGATTGGAGAAATCAAGGATTCGCATTATATTCCCGTAGCAAAATAAGGAGAAACATGATGAAAGCAAAAAATATATTGATGATATGCCTGTTTATTTCCGGACTTTTCTGCCTTCCATCCAAGGCACAGAAGCCGGGAGAAACCGTCAGTCCTCAAACCATCAGAAAACTGGGCGAGAAGCATTTCTTCTCCATCTCCACTATTCCTGATGATATCTTCCGCCTGATGCAGGGCAAGACATACAAGAAGAACTGTACCGTGGCAAGAAGCGAACTGAGATACATAAGATGCCTGCACGTAGACAAAGACGGCAGAAACATCGTAGGAGAGATGGTGGTGAACAGGGCGATAGCCACAGATGTGCTCGATATTCTGAAAAAGCTATACGAGGCAAAATATCCGATAGAACGGATGAGACTCATTGACTACTGGGATGCCGACGACGAAAGGGCGATGAGAGCCAACAACTCCTCCAGCTTCAACTTCCGCTTCATCTCGCATACCCATACGGTATCGAAGCACGGAAGGGGACTGGCCGTAGACATCAACACCCTCTACAATCCTTACCACAAACGGCTGAAGAACGGCAAGGAAGTGGTAGAGCCTGCCACCGCCCGCCCCTATCTGGACCGCAGCAAGAACCACGCTTACATGATTAAGAAAGGCGACCTCTGCTACCGGCTTTTCAAGGCAAAAGGATTCAGATGGGGAGGTGACTGGAAACGCAGCAAGGATTACCAGCACTTCGAAAAATAGAAATGCAGGAAAGAACAGCCAGCAAGGAAAGGACATAAAAAAGACTATGCCTATGTTACATCATTTCTTTAGTAACTATGGCATAGCCTTTCATTATCCTAACGATCTTTTTTATATGTAATACAAATTTAACTCACCTGCTACAGCCTTATTTTAAGATATTGCAACTAGCTGTACCAGACAGAATTATATTCTCTACGTTCATCGTCCTCATTATAGAGGTTCTCATATTCAAGGTTCATAGCCTCGAATGATTCCAATGTCTGTTTCATGATAACTCCTCCTCTATTTATTAAATTCAACTTTTAATATGGCAAAATTACTAAAAAAACAGATTTCCGATGTCAATATTTCAGAAAACTTTTGTATTTTTGCACCATCTCTGCACATCTGGGGCAAAAAGTGCAAAAAAACCAGCTCTGTTCTAGAGACCATGCAAGATAAAAAACAAGAAACAAAATGAAGATATTACATACTTTACGACTCGACAGAATGAAGTGGCGCCACTGGGTACTGCTGCTGTTACTCATCCTCGTCACCCTTACCAAGATGATTCCTCTCTGGGGAGTTATCTACACCTTCCGTGTTTATCCCGTTATCGGCACCCTTCTCTCGCCCATCTCGGGCATCTTTCCCTTTGCCGTGGGCGATATTTTCATTGCTCTCAGCATCGCCTGGGTCGTCCTCTACCCTATCTACGAGATGGGATTACGGAAGAAACTCGCCCGTCGGTTTATCTTTCTTGCTGCCAAGAACGGCGGCTATCCGAAGAAAAAAGCGGTTTTCGGAAGGGTAATTGAATATCTGCTGTGGGTATATGTATGGTTTTATGCTGCCTGGGGACTGAACTATTCGCAGCCCGTTATCTATTATAGAGCAGGCATGCAGCCTGCTGAAGTTTCGGAAGAGAAGTTCCGGAAATTTGCCTACCAGTATGCCGACAGCCTCAACTATTTAAGTGAAGAACGGAGAGGGAAGAGCGATGGAAGTGAAGAGCGAAGAGCGAAGAGTGAAGAAACAGCGTTCGACGGCCAAAGAGAAAATCAATCAGACAGTATTGTAGATGAAGGTCTGAAGAATCGGGTGCGGGATGCGGTTCTGAAGGAATATAACAAGATAGGCTATCGGGAGGGCATCAATCCGCCTTTCAACCAGCATCCGCATGCCAAGACGATGGTGTTTACGCCCATCAGTTCAATGTCGGGTGTAACCGGCAGCATGGGACCATTCTTCTGTGAATTTACGCTAAACGGCGATATCCGGGCGCATGATTATCCGGCTACCTATGCCCATGAATTTGCTCATTTCCTGGGTATTGCCAACGAAGGAGAGGCAAATTTCTACAGTTATCTCGTCTGTACGGCATCACAGGATAAGGCTGTGAAATTCAGCGGATATTACCAAATTCTGCCCCATGTATTATATAATGTATTCGATATTCTCGGCGAAAAGGAAGGTGAGAAATATCTGAAACATATCCGTCCTGAGATAATCAGGCTGCTGAAAAGCGACCGCCAATACTGGCAGGGCAAAAGATGCAAGGCACTGGATGCTGCCCAGGATTTCTTCTTCGAACTCTATCTGAGAGGCAACCATGTAGAAGGCGGCAGAAAGAGCTATGCCGGCGTCATCGGCCTGATTCTGGCTTGGGAGAACAAGCAGGAAAGATCTCTTATGAAAAGATGATAGAAATAATTACATGAGAAAGAAAAGACGATTGGCGCGCGCTCTTGCACCAATCGTCGTTCGCATATATTTAAATATAGAAAGTAATCTTTTTTCCTTGTATAAGAGGACTCATATATTATTACGCTAAACCTATTCTGTTTTTTACTTCTGCTGTGCAGGTCCATGCATTCTTCTCGGACCTGGTTTTCCATCCTTACCCATTCCCTTGCGCGGACCTTTTTGGGCAAAGCGCTTCATCATCTGTCGCTCCAGTTCGTAAACACGCTGAATCTGCTGCTGGCTCAGGAACTGCGAATACTTCTTGTAGTATTTCTGACGGATGTTGAGAATCTTTTCGCTCATCTCAAAACGATGCTTGATTTCCTGTTCGGTTTGAGCATCCGTTTTCATTTCGCCCTTCTTGTGATGAGGGCGAGGACCTAAAGCCCATACCTCTTTCTGATAATCAGTATAGGTCTCGATAAACTTAGCGTTGGTCTTTTCATCAAGCCCCAAATTACGAGAGATGTACTGAGCCTGCTTTTCTGCCAACTGTTCACGACTGAGGCGCTGCTTCTGGTTAGGCGCCTGTGCACATACACTTGTAGTAACCGTCATCATGGCGATGACCATCATTAAAATACCAAAAAATCGTTTCATAACTCTATCATTTTAAAATATTATTGAATCGGTTTAATTGTTGAGGAACACATCCTCCTGATATACAGAGAGAAGATAAGCCTGATCGGCAGAAGACAGCTGAGCGAAAGCCTTATCAACCTCCTGTATCCCGTTATTCACCTGTGAAGGCTGGGAAGAAGAGGCTGAGAAATCGATGTTGAGTACCAGAAGTACTGCCACCGATGCAGCCACAGCTATTGCAGCCGTCCAAATCACCTTCCTCAGAGATCGTTTCTTCGGCTGTATCCTGACAGGTGCCGGTTTGTCGTTCTTCACCTGCTCCAGGATATTGGCTTCCATCTCCTTGAAGAATCCTTCTGGCGTAGAATAAGGCATTCGCTTACCCACCTTACCGAAGTCAAACTTCCCGGTTTTGTTGAAATCAAAATTTGTATCCATATTCTTTTCCATTTTGAATAACCATTAAAAAACTCACAGAACTCTCACTTAATCGTTCGAATTCATGTACTTGATAATTTTCTCCTTGGCAACATGATAGCTTGCCTTGATACTGGCTGGCGTGGAATCAGCGACCTTCGCTATTTCGTCGAACCCGAGTTCATCGTAATATCTCATATTGAATGCCAGCTGCTGCTTAGGCGGAAGCGAGAGAATCGCTTTCTGCAGTTTTACCGCCACCTTATCATCGAAGTCGATATAATTATCTGCTGGGATGAGACTGACGCCCATTGAATCTGATTCCAGAGAAACTTCTTCCTGTTTCCGTTTGCTGATGAGCCGCAGGGCCTCGTTGGTAGCGATGCGGTAAATCCAACTTCTCAGCGAGCAGTCGCCCCGATATTGATTGAACGAGCGATAGATTCTCACAAAAGTTTCCTGCGAAGCATCCTGTGCATCATCATGCGAAACCACCAATCGGCGTATGTGCCAGTAAACCGGTTCCTGATACTTCATCATCAGCATTCTGAATCCGTTCTCCGGGCATTCCTTCAGCGTATCCACTATGCCTTTGTCATTTACACTCATATTCGTTTATTTTCATGAACGTTACGATTATATGACCTTCAGAAAAGGGAAAAGTAAAAAGCGGGATGCTTTTTTTTTCGATACCTGCTTAATTTTTCCTCCTTTTTTCTCTTTTAATATCATAGAGAAGAGAAAAAAGGGAGCTATTTCTCCGCTTTCTCAAAGAAAAAGTATATATTTGCAAACGGATTTAGAATATCGAATCGATATGAAGAAAGAAAAGAATTTTTCAGAAACTGATTTTCAGAAGAAGGCATTGGAAAGCTTATCGGACGATGAGATTCTGCAGGGCTTCAAGGATGCCGATGCCAGAATCGTGAGGGAGTATTACTACGGATACTGCCGGGTGGCTTATTGCATCTACGATAAGCGATATGACCTGCTGCACAAGCCGGGCATGGACTTCTTCTCGCTGGCTCACGAATATTATCTCTATCTCTGCGAACACGACTTCAAGCCGCTGGAAGACCGGAAGCCGAGCATGTCGCTCAAAACCTGGATGGTGAATGGTTTCCGGTTCCTGCTGCTGGATAAACTGAAGGAAGTGGTAAAAGAGCATCGCTTCGAGAGTTTCGAAGCACGACAGGAAAGCCGCAAGATGCAGTTTGACGTGACCGACAACCAGTTTGAGCACGATCTTTATCAGACGATAGAAGACATCGGCAATTTCTATTATGGCAGAGACAGCAAGAACAGCATCATTCTGAAGATGCTCTATATAGAGGGATTCCGGGGCAAGGACGTAGCCGCTCAGTTGGGCATATCCCATTCAGCCGTAACCCAGCGTTGCCAAAAGATGATGCACGATGTGGTGATTCCTTATTTCAAGAGATACTTCGATGCATCTGAATACGGAAGCTATCTGTCGTTCGGCGACGAAGACACATGTATCGAAAGTGCTCCGAAGATGTCGATGCCGAGAATGATGTCCGAATGCAAGTGCTGCGAGGAATCGGCAGATAAAGGCAATAACATATTTAATAATAAGAATAATATGGAAGAAATGAAGAAGGGAAGAATCACTCCTCGCTGGATTGATTCATTAAAAGAAAACGAGATTTTTGTGTTTGGCAGCAATCTGGCTGGCATGCATGGTGGTGGTGCAGCCCGCATTGCCCGCCTGCATTTCGGTGCCGTCATGGGCAAGGGTGTAGGCTTGCAAGGTCAGAGTTATGCCATCCCTACGATGCAGGGCGGCGTGGAAACCATTCGTCCATACGTAGAGGAATTCCTTGATTTTGCCAATCATCATCCCGAGCTACATTTTCTGGTAACCCCAATAGGTTGCGGCATCGCCGGTTTCGAAGCCGAAGACATCGCCCCATTGTTCGAGAAGGCAAAGGAGATGAAGAACATAAGCCTTCCTGAGAGCTTCTGGGAGGTGATAGAGTAATCTTCTGAAGAAAGAGTGGAATATAGGTTTTGAAAGAAAAAGGAAAAGATCATGCAGAACTTGAAAGAAACTTTAGAATCATTTTCCTTGAGTGAGGATACACGGAGAAAAATTCTGAACGAAGACCACCCATTCGGGAATCAGGGCACCCCATTCATCCCTTCTGAATTCAAGGAAATCGCTCAGATAGCTTTAGCCGGTCACTTCCTGGTAACTGCTGGAGTCCAACAGGTAACAGTACAACCCACATGTGTGGAGTTCTACTATCACGAAGAGGCAGAGGGTGGCATCAAAGACCCCATCGTATATCATCGCAACCCCAAGAGTGGTTCTCCCAAGAGCATCTTCAAGTTGGGCATCCTGCACAACCATGTTTCAGGAATCGACATCACATTCGAGAAGGGCACCCATCCCGAAGATGCCATCAGGGCATCCCTGCTGATACGTGAGTTTTCGGTAGATGGAAATCCACCCGACAGTCGTTCCACCTTATTATATGATATGCTTTATTCGCAAGCCTCCATCTTCGATGGCTTCTCCATCAAATGGGTTGATGGAGAAGAAAAGGCAGAGGTAGAAGCTGATGTGCGCAAGAACGCGGCGAAATATGATGAAAACGGCCAGAAGATGCTGGCAAAAGATCATCAGGACCTTCTCGACAAAGGGTTCACCCTGACAAAAGACAGGAAGCATATCCAAGCCCCACGGCCATGGCAATTTAAAAAGAAAAAATTATGTTAGGAGCAATGATAGGAGATATTGCTGGCTCAAAATATGAGTTCAACAATACGTTAGATTATGATTTCGAGATGTTCGGCGAAGGATGCGACTTCACCGATGATACTATTTGCACAGTGGCGGTAGCCGATGCAATACTGAACGGACGAAGCTATCAGGAAAGTCTGCTGGATTGGTGCCGCCGCTATCCTTCCCCGAAAGGAGCGTATGGCGGAAGATTCGCGGGGTGGATTCGTTCTCTTGATCCGCAGCCATATAATAGTTTTGGCAATGGTTCGGCAATGCGAGTTTCACCGGTGGCTTGGCTATTCGATGACCTGTCGCAGGTTTTGGAAGAGGCAGAGAAAACGGCTCTTCCTACTCATAACCATCCCGAAGGAATCAAGGGAGCCAAAGCCGTGGCTCATGCCATCTGGCATTTCCGCAAGAGCAGATTCTCAGAAGAATCTAAGGAGTGTAAAGATAAGAATTCTAAAGAATCTGATGATAAGGCAATGAAAGCCTTCAGGGAAATTGCCCGAAGCTACTACGAAGATTTCGATACCCGAGATTATCCGAAAGGCAAATTCGATGAAACCTGCATGGATGCCGTGCCATTATCTTTCTATCTCCTCTCGCAAGCCTCATCCTTCGAGGATGCCATCCGCCTAGCCATATCTCATGGCGGCGATAGCGATACCATCGGAGCCATCGTCGGCTCCATCGCCGAAGCCCGATTCGGTATTCCGCAAGAAATAAAAGAGAAGGCAATCTCTTATCTTCCGGATGATATGAGAGAAATATCGGTAAGAATAAAGTGTTGCCACTAGGCTCAGCAAAGCTGCTGACTGCAGTCAGCAGACCTGCCGACTAGGCTCGGCAGACCTGCTGAGCCTAGTGACAACTGCTGAGAAGGTATCTTCTGGAACCCAAGGAGTAATGTCTTTCAACTCACGAAGACGCTTGCATCAACCTATAGAGTCGACTCCTTTATTCCATCGAGCCGACTCCGTCATCCAGTAGAACCAACTCATTCTGCTAAATCAACCCTATCTACAACCTTCTCCAGGCAGTTAATCATTTTGATACTGCTTATCAGAAATCGTGGTCCCAATAAAAGAGTCTGCGATGCTGGCGGGCTATAAAGTCGATATTACATGTAAATGAATCCCAATAAGAACTAGAATTTCCGACAATAGGGTGAAGAGTGATTTTAGAAAAAGCCTATGTAAAATAACACAAGAAAAATTTGGTGTTATCAAAGAAAAATCGTAATTTTGTAGCAATTAAAACAAGTAAATATGACGAACCATGATTTTTGGATGTCCATCAGTGACATAATCAATGAAGGATTTACATCTGAAGGTCTAGCAAAATTAGATGATTATGCAGAACAATTCAGTACTGGAAAGATCTTATATAAACGATTTTCACCGTCAGAGCAGCTTGGCTGCGTTAAAGGGGGAACAATACATGTTATTGCATCCTTACTCGCGGGAGCAGAAGTTGGCACAGATCAACTCTCTGCGCCAGAACACAGTTTCAAAAGAGAACTGCAACTTGGAAAGGTCCAAGAAAAACGCATAGAAAGCTGGGCTAAAAAGACAGGATGCTGGGTAGATGACACTAGCGTATACAACCAAACCTTGGGCGATAAATTAGCGCAAGGCGGTGAAGCCATTGTATATGATAACGGTAATTCTGTACTAAAAGTAATCGGCCTTGACTATTTCATACAGCCAATTTTTGCTTTGGACAGAATTTCGTTACACAATGCTTACTTTGAACAAACCAAGATGTTTGTATTGGGATTCGGTAGAAACTCTATGGGCGACTTTATGATTATTGTTACCCAAACTTTCTTTCAAGGTAGCCAAATGACCGAAGAAGACATTGAAGAGTATACGGAACGTATTGGATTTAAACTGGTGAATCCAAGAAATTGGACATACTCCACACCAGGTATATACCTAAGCGATATGCACAACGAGAATGTTTTTCGTGGCCATGATGGAGTGGTTTATGTCATAGATTGCGACATCCGAATAAACACACCAGAACTAAAGGCTGGTGGCACACGAACTTTAACAACAGAAGTTGAATTTATAAAAGAATAAAGACATTGCAAGAATAGCTATATAGGCTATGATTAAAGAATTCAAGAAGAGAGGATTGATATGATAAGAACAAGGTGTTGCCACTAGGCTCAGCAAAGCTACTGAGCCTAGTGACAACTGCTGAGAAGGTATCTTCTGGAACCCGAGGAGTAATATTTTTTGCCTTCATAGTCAAGAAAGAATTCTTTTGTGCAGTATTAGAAAATAAGCGTTTTACAAAGCCATTTCCTGTATAATAACAAAATGTCCGCAAAACCAAATTCTTGGAATTGCGGACAAAAATGAATAGTTTTATATAATGTTAGAAAGCTGCAACATTATTAATACATGGTGTACCCTTGGCATCATCGAATACAATGCGAAGGCCATTGGTCTTTACCTTGTCAAATTGTAGGATACGCTTGTAACCGATTGTGGTTGTCTCTTCCTTTTGACTGAGCTTTACCCAGTTCTTGCCCTCAAGATAATATACAGTGAATGCTTTCACACGCAGTCCTAAAAGTATATACTCCTGGAGCAAAAGTCGAGATATTTCTCAGAGTGAGAACTATTTGGTTATCTTACAGGACGAATCACGAATTTGAATGCATAGTCCTGATAAGGAAGCATATATTTCTCAATAGGTAATGAGCCCCATGTATCGATACATCCCAATCCCATCTGTCTCTGACTAATGTGTACAGAGGTAAAGTCTCGTGGTACAAGGTCTCCAGAATGTTCTTGGTTCTTTACCGGTCCGCGGTAAAGATCTGAAGTCAGATAGTTCAGGCTTGAACACTCCATTGGCTCATTGGAGAAAAACTCCAGACCTTTATTGTCTTTTGTCAGAACCTTCCAATATCTTACCTGCGTCTTGTTGCCAGACTCCTGTGGACGGACGTATGGATAATACTGATCCTTTACCAACTGGGTAAAAATGCCCAATCTGTCGGAATTGTTACGGTCTGCATAATTCTCGTTAGGACCCTTTCCGTAGAATTCAACTCTATCAAACTCCTTAGGCATCTGCAATTCCATTCCATAGCGTAGAAGATTTGGCTTGTTCTCCGCATCAGGATTTACCTTCAGATCTTGTTCAACAGTCAGTTCTCCATTATTATCCAATGTATAGGTAAGAGTCAGTGTAGACTCTGTTTCTTTGAGATACAACTCGGCAACAACAGAACCATTCTCCTTACGGGTAAAATTCTTCAGTTCCATACTTGGCTTATTCCATGCTGCACTTAATGTAGGCATATGTGAACCAAAATCGTTGTCTGTGCATGCTCTCCAGAAGTCTGGAGTCAAATCAAATCCTCTTACAAGCATAGGTGTTTTGTCAACATCCAAATAAGAAACAAGTCCTGTTGCCTTACTGATGGTAACATCCACACCATTGGCAGAAAGAACGAGATACTTGGCATGATCTACAGCCTTGACTTTGGCTGTTTCAGAGGTATTCAATACAGGGAACTTATAGTCGCTAATCACAAACTGCTGGTGGGCGATTTCTTCATCCTTACTTAGAAGATGTGAATCACTGTTCAATTTGTACGAAAGAGTCAGTGTCTTTTCCTTTCCTCTGTACTTCTTGTTAGCAACTATCTTTGCATATCCAGGAATTGCAATGGTCTTGCTTGTCTGAGGAAGAATATTGTATTTGCCAAGGTTGATTAAACCGTTTGCTATACTTTTTCCCTCTACCTCTATTGAATATACGAGATTTACGTTATTCAACGGAACAAAGAAGTTCTCGTTGAATACAGAGACTTTACCCTTGACCTTGTTCTCAAGTTTGCTCCAGATGTTCTGATGGAAGTATTTCACTTCGTAAGCATGAGGATTTGGTCTTCTGTCCGGACTAACCAAGCCATTGTTGTTGAAGTTCTCGTCAGACATAGGGAAACGACCATAATCACCGCCATAGGCATAGATCTGATTACCAGTTATCTTGCTCTTGTCGCGCAGACCCTGATCAACAAAATCCCAGATAAAACCACCCTGATACTGAGGATACTGACGGACCAAATCCCAATACTGCTTGAATCCACCCATAGAATTACCCATGGCATGGGCATACTCCTGCTGAAGAAGAGGTTTGTCACAATAGTTCTTTTCCAGATATGCTCTACAACTGTCGTAATCAGCATACATAGGACAGAAAATGTCAGTCTTGCCAGCCTTCAGACCAGCCAACTCGTATGACTCAACAGGACGGGTTTCATCATGCTTGCCTGTTGAACATGCCATTTCGTATTGTACTGGACGAGAACTGTCATATGCCTTTACCCAATCGTAGGCATCCTCAAAGTTCTTACCATAACCTGCTTCGTTACCAAGACTCCACATAATGATACAAGGATGGTTTTTGAGGACCTTCACATTGTGCATATTACGTTCAAGATGGGTCTTATTGAATAACTCATTTTTAGCCAGAGTCTCTTTAGCAAATCCCATTCCGTGGCTTTCCAGATTTGCCTCAGCCATGACATAAATACCATATTCATCACACAAATCATACCAGCGTGGGTCATTTGGATAGTGGCTGGTGCGTATAGCGTTGATGTTTAATTGCTTGGCAACCTTTATGTCACGAATCATGTTCTCAACACTGACAACATATCCTCCATCAGGATCTATCTCATGACGGTTCACACCCTTGATAAGAACAGGCTGTCCATTTACCAAGAGCTGTTTTCCCTTGATCTCGATCTTTCTAAAACCGACATTTTGGCGAATGACTTCCAATACTTTATCTCCATCCATCAGTGTCGCTCTGAGTGTGTACAAATTCGGTGTTTCTGCTGTCCATTTGGCTACATTCTGAATGGTTGACTCTACAGTTGAACTGCCACCCTGTAACTGTTGCTTTCTTTCAAAAACCGTATTGCCAGTTTTCTTGTCTATCAATTCTACCAGAACATTCTTTCCATCACATGATTCTGTAGAAAAATGAATGGCAAAGATACCGTCTTTATAATTATCGGACAAGGAAGAGGTTACGTTCAAGTCCTTAATATGTGACTTCGGCTGAGCATAGATATAGTTCTCTCTGGCAATACCGCGAAGTCTCCAATAGTCCTGATCCTCAAAATAAGAGCCATCGCACCATCTCATCAGCTGCATGGCTATCAGATTCTCTTTTCCTGGTTCTACATATTTAGTGATGTCAAATTCCGCAGCAACCTTATTGTCTTCAGCATAGCCAACAAACTTTCCATTTACATATAGGTTGATATTGCTGGAAAATTCGCCGATGTGCAGTATTATATTGTCACCATTCCAATTCTCAGGAATTACAATCTTACGTCGGTAAGATCCGACGTAGTTGCCAAGATCCTGCACATAAGGAGGATTTGATTCCCATTCATTTTCCCACTCATATCTATAGTTGGTATAGACTGGCACGCTATAGCCATTCAACTCCCAACATCCAGGAATTGGCATCTTACCCCAATTAGAATCATCAAGATTGAGAGAATAGAAATCTAAAGGACGCTCATTGGCATTCTGCACCCAATTGAATTTCCAAATTCCTTCAATAGACAAGAATCTCTTTGAAAGCTTCTTGTCATTTCTGTCAGACAGTTCCTTATTCTCATAGCCGAAGAAATCAGAAACAGGCTCGTTACGATTGATGTTGTTCACCAAAGGGTCATTCCATGGTTCTGTCTTCTGGGCATATACATTACCTGACAAAGCCATAAAAAGTACCATAAAATTGCATAATTTATTCATAATCAATAGGTATTTATAGTTTTACACTTGCTCCAAACTCAACAGTGAAAGGACGAAGATAGCGTCCGGACATTACGTAGCCATTGAATCGCTTGGCTTCTTCCGGACCAATAAGCTCTGAGCCGGATATTGTACCGCTGGCACCTTTTTGGTTCAGGAAGTTGACTACACCAAGGTTGAATGATAATTTGTTGGTAGCATTCCATTTCACACCTGCGAAAGTTTCCCAATGGCCGTTAAACCAAAGGGCATTTGAAAGGTTAGCATACGTTTTTCCAAAATATCTGAAACTGCCCCATACAGTCATCTTATCCTTGTAAAAGGTATAACTTGGGTCAAGCTCAATCAGTATCTGTGGTATTTCCTTGACAATGTTACCAGTGGCATTTAAGTCTGCGGTCTCACCATCATCAAACTTTACTGTCACAGAATAGTCCTTGTATGTTGGCTTCTGATAAGTAAAGAGGGCATGAAGATGCGCACCCTTGAAAGGGTCAAGTTCCACATTGGTTGTCCATCCAACAGTCTGAATGCTATAATTTAATGATGTTGTCTTTGAAATACTAGTGCCAGGTTTGGTTATATCCTGCTGGTCTGTATTGTTCGTCTTCTGAATCCAGGTTATCATTGATGTAACATCAATCCACTTATTGCGATAGTATATACCGCCACGGAGCAATGGAATGCGGAGACGCAGGTCCTGTGGCCCCATATTGGCATAATCTGTCATGCGAGGAGAGCGTTCCATTTGAGTGAAGTCAGCGGTGAGTCCCATACCTTTATAGAAGGACCATGTAGCCGAAACTGTAAATGCATAATTGAGCTTATTCTTTGTTCTGTGCTGTGGTGTAATGGTTACACCGTCTGCATTGGTTGCACCGACATACATGTCTGCAAATCGTGCATACGGCAACTGGTCTACAGACATACGACACCACTCCAAGCGTGCACCATAGAAGAAACGAAGGCTTTCAATAGGACGCCATTCGTCTGTGAAATATCCTGCTAACTTATTCTCATTACCGTTAGCATAGTCTGTAGAAATCTCATTGAACCCATAATAAGTTATTCTTGCAGTCGGGTCTGAAACCGTGGAATGTGATAGAAACTCTGGATACTCCTTTACACTGGCATCCCATTGTGTTGACGCAGACCAGTAGTTTAAGTCAAAGTTCCACTCGTTGAGACCTATTTTAAGATTATGCTGGCCATAGTTTCTCATCACCTCAGAGGTGAGAAGGAAAGATTTTGCCTTTGCAGTATGAAACCAGATTCTTCGACCATCCATCATACCTGTATAAAGCTTTCCATTCTTGTCATAATACGTATTCGTATTACCCTCAACCTTTCCATCTTTGACATTCATGATGGAACTGCCGCCAAAGTCGGCATAGTTAGCATCAGCCCAGGTATATTTAGCCTTTGTATCCAAGTTCCATGCATTACCTAAATCCCATTTGAACAATACAGCAAATTCGTGAGATTTGTTTTTGTTCCAATCATTGATAGTAGTGTTTTTCACTTCACCTGTCTTCATATCACGGTACATGAAGTTCTGAGAAGCTGGAACGTATGAAGATGTACCCAATTTAAAGCCATCCAATTCTGTCACATCACCATTAGTGTGATAGATAAATGGTGCAAAACAGGTTACGGTACCCATACGCTGACTGTTTGAGAACTTGTAGAGGAAAGACAACTGACCTCTGTTTCCCCAATGCTTTGTCAGGGCACCCTTATAAATCTGGGTACGGTCATTATAGTTGGTAAACTTCAAGTCAAAGGTTCCCGGATCAAAGTTCTGATACATATTCAAGGCATAAGTCCAGCCTTTAGCCAGAGGTCCTGAAACGTTCAAATCAAACTGATGCATACCATAATGGTTGCCTTTGTAATTCAAAATACCCTTGAACGTATTACTGCCTAAGTCGCTGAAACTGTTTACAGAATAAGCGATGTTTCCTGTAGCTATGGCTGATTCCTGCGGGTTCATCAATCCTACTTCAGCCAAGCTTCCGTCACTTCTCCAATGAGCAGATAGAGGATGGATGTAAGAAGAATAAACGACAGGTAATCCGTTCTCGTACACATTTACATCTTCACTTGGAAGACCTATCTGAATGTAACGAGGTGCATTGGCATCGGATGCATTGAGCATCACATTGCGTTCTGCTTTCTTTTCTACCATTGTAGTGTCTGACTTCTCTTGAGCACTACAAATGCTTGGGATGACCACGCAACAAGATAAGAGTAAAAGTTCTCTTCTCATGACTTTAAAACATTAAAAACGCTAAATACATAATGGATTTATTTCAACCATACATGCAATTACGCTTTATGTCCGTTGCACCTATACGGACCAAATAAACTACTGAACACATACATAAGGGAAACGGCGTTGGTGCAGTACGAGCTACTCAGTCAAACAATCCTGAACTCCTAAAACATCCTATACAAGCCAGTAGTGGAATACACTTTGTTACCTCTAAGATAATTATGAAATTTTACTATACGTTATATCCTACTAATGGAACTATTCTGGTGTAGTTGATAATAAGTTTGCTATTTTTATATCTTATTGAGCGGTCTATAACTGCCTTGTATATTCCTGATCCTGATTTGATATTATTTAGATATTATATAGAATCCAAGTGTGTATATAACCAAGTGCGCTTGTAAACGCCATTTCCAATATGCTTGTCCTTCCCGTCTTTCTCACTCGGCATTCGTCAATTAAGGTAAGGCGTGAAAACGATTGCAAAGTTAAGACTTAAATCTTACCCCCCAAAAAATAACAAATATTATCAAATTTTAATGATAATGACCGGAGCGTTTATCAGATTTCAATATATTCTTACTTGTTGGCACGAATCTTTAATCTGTAGCCCTTTAGAAGTAACATCTGTTTTTACGTTATTTGTTGCTTCTTTGTTTTCTTTCTCAACCTGCGGCGCAAGTTCAAGCTGTATTTTTCGGTCCAATGCAGCCAGACAATAAGCCCAAGGCACTTACTGGATACGTTATCGAAGATACGAAACAGCAGAGTCTTTTCTAACATTGCATATTTTACATGAGGATTTTGTCTCAGCAACCATCCAAGATATATAGATGGTTGCCAAGCCTCTGTGTCTCTTATATAAAAACATTAATAAGCAAGAAGAACTATTCCCTGCTTCTATTTATCCCTTAAAAGAAAGAATAGAGAGAAAAATTAAGCAAAGGATTATCTTTTTTCCAAAAATATTTTTGTCAGTAGAAATAAAACCCGTACTTTTGCACCAAATTATTATACATATATTATATAAGAAGATGAAAGAAGTATTGATAGTAAGCATTGGCAGCTTCTTCGGAGGCGGCATGAGATATTGGATTTCAAAGTTGGTGCAATCCTGCACGGTGATTGCCTTTCCTTTCGGAACGATGGCGGTGAATGTGGCGGGATGCCTCATCATCGGGTTTCTCTCGGGATTGAACTGGCGGGAAGGGGGATGGATGTCGCCATCTGCCAAACTGCTGCTTACCACGGGATTCTGCGGAGGATTCACGACCTTCTCTACCTTTATGAACGAGGGGGCAGGACTGATGAAGGAAGAGAATTACCTCTATATGATGCTCTATCTCTTCGGAAGTCTGGCGCTGGGACTTATCGCCGTTCTCGCCGGACATTATCTGGCGAAAATGATTGCATGAGAAGAAGTAGGAGAATAGAAGAAAAAGGCTCAGATTGCCGAAAAATATACTGAAGATAGTATTCCATCAAATGAAGAAATGATGAAAATACTATCTTTTTTATTATTTTATATTTCCAAAATGCCTTAATTACGAAATTTATTCGTAAATTTGCAGAAATAATCTGCATTCGACAATTTGAAAGCAAGTTTTCATCATGCTCGTTTGCTTAATTTTTGCACCAATGAATACATTAGATACAAACAATATAAAATGGAGCGAGAATGTAATTATCGCTGATGCCGACTATATCGACCGAGTGGCTTTCGATCTGATAGTCAACTTCGAACGTATGATCAACCGTCGCATCCAGCCAGCCGACATGGCACAATGGGCAGTCTGCATTGCCCTTGACGGAGGTCTGAGAGAGGGCGAGCACGAGACACAGGTTGTGCTTATCCACGACAAACAGTCGATGGCGATGAAGAACTTCCGCCCTGCCAACTATGAGAAGGATCTGAACGCTCAGGCTTTCAAGGATGATAAGCTCGGAGAATTCATCATCTCTTCTTATCCTACAGAGGAGAAGATGGTAGGCAAGGATGACTTCCTCGTAGATGTGGCACGCACCGTATGCAACGCCAAGGAAGTGAAGCGAGTGATGGTAATCCCAAATTCTGAGGATGGAGATGCTTACGACCGACTCCGCGAGATACTCCGCAAGGTAGATGACGACGACAAGCGCATCACCCTCTTTGCCATGCAGCCCATGCCAGGCGGTAACTTCAGACAGGAGATTCTCGGATATTCGCTCATGAATGCCCTGGGAATTTCGGCAAATGAGATAAAGTGAAGAACGAAGAGTGAAGAGTGAAGAATTCAATTGCTTTACTTTCCATAAGGGCGCAAGCCTAATTTAACATTAAACACTTAACATTAAAGATAAACACTTAACATTAAAAATAAAAAATGAGTAGAGTACTTATGATTGGCGCAGGTGGCGTGGCTACCGTGGCTGCCTTCAAGATCGTCCAGAACCAGGACGTTTTCACCGAGTTTATGATTGCTAGCCGCCGCAAGGAAAAATGCGATAAGCTGGTTAAGGATATCCATGCCAAGGGCTACAAGATGGATATTCAGACAGCTGAGGTGGATGCCGACGACGTTGAGCAGTTGAAGGCTCTCTTCAATAGCTACAAGCCTGAGCTTGTCATCAACCTCGCCTTGCCTTACCAGGACCTCACCATCATGGATGCTTGTCTGGCTTGCGGATGCAACTACATGGATACCGCTAACTATGAGCCTAAGGACGAGGCTCACTTCGAGTACTCATGGCAGTGGGCTTACAAGGATAAGTTCGAGCAGGCAGGTCTCTGCGCTATCCTCGGCTGCGGTTTCGACCCAGGAGTTTCCGGCATCTTCACCGCATACGCTGCCAAGCATCACTTCGATGAGATTGAGGTGCTCGACATCGTGGATTGCAACGCCGGAAACCATCACAAGGCTTTCGCAACAAACTTCAACCCAGAAATCAATATCCGCGAGATTACCCAGAAGGGACTCTGGTATAAGGATGGCGAATGGATTGAAACCGACCCACTCTCTATCCACAAGCCTCTCACCTACCCTAACATCGGCCCTCGCGAGAGCTATCTGATGCACCACGAGGAGTTGGAGAGTCTGGTGAAGAACTACCCTACCATCAAGGAGGCACGTTTCTGGATGACCTTCGGTCAGCAGTATCTCACCTACCTCGACTGCATCCAGAACCTCGGAATGAGCCGCATCGACGAAATCGAGTACGAGGCTCCATTGGCAGACGGTTCTGGCAAGACTGCCAAGGTGAAGATTGTTCCTCTGCAGTTCCTCAAGGCCGTATTGCCTAACCCACAGGATCTCGGCGAGAACTATGACGGCGAAACATCTATCGGTTGCCGCATCCGCGGTAAGAAGGATGGCAAGGAGCGCACCTACTACGTTTATAACAACTGCAAGCACCAGGAGGCTTACAACGAAACCGGTATGCAGGGCGTAAGCTACACCACCGGTGTACCAGCCATGATTGGTGCCATGATGTTCCTCAAGGGCATCTGGAAGAAGCCAGGCGTATGGAACGTAGAGGAGTTCGACCCAGATCCATTCATGGAGCAGCTCAACAAGCAGGGATTGCCATGGCACGAGGTGTTTGATGGCGATTTGGAAATCGGTTAATTTTAGTTGATAGTTTATAGTTAACAGCTTATAGGGCATTCTTGCGCAAGGGCGTTAGCCTCCTATAAACTATTAACTATAAATTTTAAACTATAAATAGACTATATTTTTTTAACTTTAAACTAAATAAAATGGCAAAAGAAATGCAAGAGGGAAAATTGAATCCCAATGAAGGCAAACTGAAAGCTCTTCAGGCAGCCATGGCTAAGATAGAAAAGGACTTCGGTAAGGGCTCTATTATGAAACTCGGAGATGAGCACGTTGAGAATATCGAAGTTATCCCTACAGGCAGTATCGCTCTCGACAATGCACTGGGCGTAGGCGGTTATCCTAAGGGACGTATCATCGAGATTTACGGTCCGGAATCTTCCGGTAAGACAACATTGGCTATCCATGCCATTGCAGAGGCTCAGAAGGCCGGCGGTATCGCTGCTTTCATTGATGCTGAGCACGCTTTCGACCGTTTCTATGCGGCTAAATTGGGCGTTGATGTTGATAACTTGTGGATTTCACAACCAGATAATGGTGAGCAGGCATTGCAGATTGCAGACCAGCTGATCAGTTCTGCTGCTGTAGACATCGTAGTTGTTGACTCTGTTGCCGCCTTGACTCCTAAGAAGGAAATCGAAGGCGATATGGGTGACAATGTGGTAGGTCTTCAGGCTCGATTGATGAGTCAGGCTCTCCGCAAGCTCACCTCTACCATCAGCAAGACCAACACTACCTGCATCTTCATCAACCAGTTGCGCGAGAAGATTGGTGTAATGTTCGGTAACCCTGAGACAACCACAGGTGGTAATGCTCTGAAGTTCTATGCATCTGTGCGTTTGGATATCCGCAAGGCTACAGCCATCAAGGATGGCGATGAGGTAGTAGGTAATCTGGTTCGCGTAAAGGTAGTAAAGAACAAGGTAGCTCCTCCTTTCCGCAAGGCTGAGTTCGACATCATGTTTGGCGAAGGCATCAGCCGTGCCGGTGAAGTATTCGGTCTGGCTGTAGCCAACGATATCATCGAAAAGAGCGGCAGCTGGTATAGCTATGGCGGTTCTAAACTCGGACAGGGTGCCGATGCCTGCAAGGCATTGCTCAAGGACAACCCAGAACTTCTCGACGAACTGGAGGCTAAGGTTCGCGAAGCACTTGCTGCTAAGGAACAGAAATAAAGTGGGATAAGGTTTACACCTTATTATATATAGAAGCTTTATCTGAAAAGAAAGATTTCTCAATATACTAAAGGAATCAAGATAGGGAGAATGCGACATTTTATCGCCTCCTATATCTTGATTCCTTTTATTTTGTCAGCATTATCTGACACCTTGTCAGCTACTTTAAGTCTTACAATCCCTTGGCACATGCTTTGTTATGACGAAAAGCGTGAACGCTGAATATAGAGGTTCCCGACAGATGCATATCTTCGGCAGACTTCCATTAGCCAGCAGTTCATGAGATAAATAACATATTAATAACGATAAAAATAAAAAAAAGATATAATCATGGGAAAAGTAATTGGAATTGACTTGGGTACCACAAACAGTTGTGTTGCCGTTTTCGAAGGTAGCGAACCAGTTGTAATCGCTAACAGTGAAGGTAAGCGTACTACTCCATCAGTAGTAGGTTTCGTTAAGGATGGTGACCGCAAGGTAGGTGATCCTGCTAAGCGTCAGGCCATCACAAACCCTAAGAACACTGTATATTCTATCAAGCGTTTCATGGGTGAGACATACGCTCAGAGCCAGAAGGAAGCTGAGGCAATGCCTTACACAGTGGTAAACGAGGGTGGTTATCCACGTGTTGAAATCGAGGGTCGCAAATATACTCCACAGGAGATTTCTGCAATGGTTCTCCAGAAGATGAAGAAGACTGCTGAGGATTATCTCGGACAGGAGGTTACAGATGCAGTCATCACAGTTCCTGCTTACTTCTCTGACTCACAGCGTCAGGCTACTAAGGAGGCTGGTCAGATTGCAGGTTTGAACGTTCAGCGTATCGTAAATGAGCCTACAGCCGCAGCTTTGGCTTACGGTGTTGACAAGGCTAACAAGGATATGAAGATTGCCGTATTCGACCTTGGTGGTGGTACATTCGATATCTCTATCCTGGAGTTCGGTGGCGGCGTATTCGAGGTACTTTCTACCAATGGTGATACTCACCTCGGTGGTGATGACTTCGACCAGGTAATCATCAACTGGTTGGCTGATGGCTTCAAGGCAGAGGAAGGCGTAGATCTCCGCAAGGACCCTATGGCTATGCAGCGTTTGAAGGAAGCAGCTGAGAAGGCTAAGATCGAGTTGTCTAGCTCTACATCTACAGAAATCAACTTGCCATACATCACAGCAGTTGACGGTATGCCAAAGCACTTGGTTAAGACTTTGACCCGTGCACAGTTCGAGCAGTTGGCTCACAACCTGATTCAGGCTTGTCTTGTACCTTGCCAGAATGCCGTTCGTGACGCTAAGCTCTCTACATCAGATATCGACGAGGTTATCCTGGTTGGTGGTTCTAGCCGTATCCCAGCCGTTCAGACCTTGGTTAAGAACTACTTCGGCAAGGAGCCTTCTAAGGGCGTAAACCCAGATGAGGTAGTAGCAGTAGGTGCAGCTATCCAGGGTGCTATCCTGAACAAGGAAGAGGGTGTTGGCGACATCGTATTGCTCGACGTTACTCCATTGACTCTTGGTATCGAGACCATGGGTGGTGTGATGACCAAGCTCATCGATGCCAATACAACTATCCCTTGCAAGAAGAGCGAGGTATTCTCTACAGCAGCTGATAACCAGACAGAGGTTACCATCCACGTATTGCAGGGTGAGCGCCCAATGGCAGCTCAGAACAAGAGTATCGGTCAGTTCAACCTGACAGGTATCGCTCCAGCTCGTCGTGGTGTTCCTCAGATTGAGGTTACCTTCGATATCGATGCCAACGGTATCTTGAACGTATCAGCTAAGGATAAGGCTACAGGTAAGGAGCAGAGCATCCGCATCGAGGCTTCATCTGGCTTGAGCGAGGACGAGATCAACCGCATGAAGGCTGAGGCAGAGCAGAACGCTGCTGCTGATAAGGCTGAGCGCGAGAAGATTGACAAGATGAACCAGGCAGACAGCATGATCTTCACCACCGAGAACTTCCTGAAGGATAACGGTGATAAGATTCCTGCAGACAAGAAGCCAGGTATCGAGCAGGCTTTGCAGCAGTTGAAGGATGCTCACAAGGCTGGTGATGCTGCAGCTATCGATTCAGCTATCAACAACTTGAACACCGTAATGCAGGCTGCTTCTCAGCAGATGTATCAGGGCGGTCAGCAGGCAGGTCCTCAGGGTGCACAGGGCGGTCAGCAGGCACAGGGCGGCAACGATGGCGCTCAGGACGTACAAGACGCTGATTTCGAGGAGGTTAAGTAATACAGACTGATATTATAATAAAGGCGTACAATGCTCAGAAATGGGTTTTGTACGCCTTTTTTGTTTCATTATGATTTTTTATATCCCAATAGTTTGCTAATTCGCTGAAAATTATGTATATTTGCAAATTAAGGGAGAAAGAACATCGCCCGAAAGAGATAGACAGTTTAGGGTAAATTAAAAAGAAAGGAGAACGAGATATGGCAAAGAAGAGACCACAGGTAGCGCTGGTTTATGATTTCGACGGGACGCTCTCGCCGGGCAATATGCAGGAGTTTGGATTCATACAGGCTACAGGCAAGACAAAAGACGAGTTCTGGGAGAAAAACAGAAAGTTTGCAGAGGGTAAGGATGCCAATGGCATTTTGACCTATATGTATCTGATGCTCGACGAAGCCAAGAAGAATAATATCTCGCTCACCAGGGAATCTTTTCAGAAATTCGGCAAGGATGTAGAACTGTTCCGCGGCGTAAAACAATGGTTTTCGCTCGTGAATGAATATGGCAACAGCATCGGACTGGACGTAAAGCACTACATCAACTCCTCGGGACTGAAGGAGATGATAGAGGGCACACCTATCGCCCAGGAATTTGAGAACATCTACGCCTGCTCCTTTCTCTACAATAAGGAGGGAATCGCCTATTGGCCAGCCGTAGCCGTAGACTATACTACCAAAACGCAATTCCTCTTCAAAATCAACAAAGGTATCAAACAGGTGAGCGACAACAGAAGAGTGAACCAGTATATCCCCGACGAAAAGCGCCCTATCCCTTTCCCCCGAATGATATACTTCGGAGATGGAGAAACCGATGTACCTTGCATGAAGATGGTAAAGGAACATGGCGGCCACTCGATTGCTGTATATGATAACGAGGATAAACAGAAAACAGCCTGCCAGCTTGTCAAGGAGGGACGAGTAAACTTCATGTGCTCTGCCAATTACAGCAAAGGAAGCGTGATGAATATCATCGTAAAGAGAATATTGGATAAAATCAAAGCCGATTTTGAATTCGACCGTCTGATAGAACTGAACCAGAAGAAGGCATGGAAGTGATTTAAGGGTAAAAAAGTAAAAAGGTAAAAAGGTAAAAGGGTAAAAAAGTAAAAAGGGCAAAAAGGGTAAAAAGGGCAAGAAAGTAAAGGGAGAAAGGGATTCTTTTGTGAATTCCTTGAAACTTTTCTTGGTTTTATCGAGGATTATGCTTAATTTTGCACGCAAAAATAATAATATCAAATCATATTAATGGGAAGAAACAAATACTCAGCAGGAGAAATCAAGGAAATCGGCAAGTTGCTGCGCCTCAAGAACGCAGGCAACCGTTTACAACAGAAAATGATACGCCACGACCTTCGCGTGGATTATGAATTCAATATCTCTGACTTCAATGAGCCTGGCAAGGCTTTCGGCGAAGAAGAACTGCAGAATGCCATCAAGCGTGGCGCCATTCAGATTCTCGACGATGCCACCATCGAGGCAATGAAGGCAAAACGTGCCCGAGATAAGGCTCGCGACGAGGCAGAGAGACAGAAAGAAGCCGTAGCCAGCGGTGAACAGACCGACTGGCAGGAGGCTATGAAGGAGTGGAATGAGTATTACGAAAAGTAAAAAGGTAAAAAAGTAAAAAGGTAAAAAAAACATACTGATTACGACATATACCGATTAATAAAATATACTGATTATAAATTATTATGGCTAAAGTATTGATAAAGACATCAGAGGGCGACATCAAGGTGCGCCTCTACGACGAGACACCTCAGCATCGTGACAACTTCATCAAGTTGGCAAAGGAGGGATATTTTGACGGCACTCTCTTCCATCGTGTCATCAAGGATTTTATGATTCAAGGCGGCGACCCAGACAGCAAGGGCGCTCCTAAAGGCAAGATGCTGGGCACGGGCGGTCCAGACTACACCATCCCTGCCGAGTTTGTTTATCCACAGCTCTTTCACAAGCGTGGTGCCTTGAGCGCAGCCCGTTTGGGAGATGAGGTAAACCCTGAACGCGAGAGCAGCGGTAGCCAGTTTTATATTGTATGGGGAAAGACCTACAAGCAGAATGAGCTGAAGCAGATGGAGAAGCAGATGGGCATGCAGATGGAACAGAACATCTTCAACCAGCTTGCCAAGGAGCATCATGATGAAATTATGAACTTCCGCCGCAACCGCGACCGTGAAGGCCTGATGAAACTCCAGGACGAACTAGTGGATGAAACCAAGAAACGCTGCAAGGAGCAGGGCTATCCTAAGTTTACCGAAGAACAGCAGAAGGCTTACACCGAAGTAGGCGGAACTCCTTTCCTCGATAACCAATACACCGTTTTCGGTGAAGTGGAGGAAGGACTCGACGTCGTAGAAAAGATTCAGAACTGCGAAACATTGCGTGGCGATCGTCCAAAAGAGGATGTTTCTATGCAGATTTCCGTCATCGAGGAATAAGAAATTTCCATAACGCTCCGCCGGACGGTAAATCCGGCGGAACGCCTAATGAAAACCTAAACAAATATTATATAAGTAATTCAAGTTTCGCAAGTGAGCTCCACACGCCCTGAAAGGGCAGAAGCTCCTAGCCCAGGGCAGCGCCCTGGGT
>ENA-OZKW01000054-OZKW01000054.1-human-gut-metagenome-genome-assembly--contig:-NODE-54-length-35641-cov-32.584584_pt1 | contig 35641 bp, 41 predicted proteins | sample MGYA00244833_ERZ653778 | MGnify/ENA primary metagenome ERZ653778 (study PRJEB26926, sample SAMN06165284) | human gut metagenome | biome: ENVO:00009003; feature: ENVO:2100002; material: ENVO:00002003... | reverse complement strand
TCAGCCTCGGTCTCGTGGGCTCGGAGATGTGTATAAGAGACAGCAGCCGAGACAACCGCCCAGGCAAAGCGAGCGCACAGACGTACAAAGGAGTGTACCGAGTTATCGCAACGCTACGAGTACCGCCGGGCATTTAGTGAGGTCAAGTTATTGGAGGCAATGCAGTACGTCAAACTGCAAGACCATACCACCTACAATTTTATCACCGCCGGGGACGTGGATAGCCTTAGTTACCTGAAAGTGGTGCTTAATCAGCATGATTTGGACTATTGTTTGTTATCTACATGGTGCATGGCGGCAGAGGATATTTTGCAGGTACGGCAATGGTACGAGCAAGGGCGCATTAAGAAACTTGATATGTATTTGGGCGAGATATTCCCGGGCAGCTATAAGATTGAATGGCAGATGGTACAAAAGTTCTATCAGGACCACCCAGAGGCAGGACGTGCCGCAGTATTCAAGAACCACAGCAAGATATACGCAGGGTGCAACTACGATGAGGGCTTTTATTTCGGCATACAAACAAGCGCAAACATTAACACTAACCCAAGAACGGAGCAGGGAAGTATAACAGTTGATAAGGGACTGTTTGAGTTTTACAAAGACTACTTCGACGGCATCCGCTCATTTGAAAAGTAACGCAGCATGGAAGAAAAGAAACAAAAGTTTTTGGAGGCTTTGGCGCAGGGCTACGGCATCATAGCCACAGCGTGCGAGGCGATAGGCATAGGGCGCAGTACTTATTACAGATGGTACAACGCAGACCCGGAGTTTAAAGAGAAAGTGGACGAGATCACCGAGACGCAGGTAGATTTTGTCGAAAGCAAGTTGATGCAGTCGATAAATGCCAACGACACAACGGCTATTATCTTCTACCTGAAGACCAAGGGCAAGAAGCGAGGTTACAGCGATAAGGCGCAGCCGAAGACCGCCGACCCATTGCCAGTTAGCCAGACTTTGCCGGAGCCATCCACAGAGGAAGACAACAAGAAGATAGCCGCCAAGATTAAGAGCAAGAAAGCGTATATCGTTAAGTTGTTGAAGAAGCAAGGCAAGTACACCGCCGAACTTACATACCAAGTGGATATTACGGCTAAGTTGTTGGTACGTGCCGACATTTTGGGCGATGAGATCATGGCAGACGGACACCAGGCCGTAAACGTGGAGTATAGCCGAGAGGGTAACGAACGCAAGACGATCGACCCGAAAGAAAAGCTATATATCGAGTTGTTGCAGCAGGGACAGAAAGCGTTAAGGGCTTTAGGCATGAACACCGAGAGCAAGGAGCGAAAAAGCGACAACGACAGTTTTAACGACTTTATGGCAGCGATGCAGGAGGGTGACGAATGACAGAGGAAGAAAAAGGAAGATTTCGACAACTGAAAGCCGAGGTATCGGAGCAGTTGCAGCAGGGGCGCAGTACATACGCCGACCGTTACCGCCGTGCGCTTATTGAAACAGATAAGCGTATCGGCGATTATGTGTTTGGAGTGATAGGCCACCCAGACGCACACAACCTGTATGAGATATTGGGAGTAAGACGCTTTTTGCAGATGCTTGATAAATACGACTGGAAGCCCAAGCGAGTAAAGCGTTTTTTCAAGTTCTACGAGGCTTTGCGGTTTAGTGGCATCCGAGGGCGCACACGCTACAAGCTAACCCCGGTGCAAGCCTACCAGTTTGCCAATATCTACGGCTTTGCCCGAGACGATGGGCGCAGACTGATACGTACCGCCTACCTATTCGTGCCCCGAAAGTTCAGCAAAACGACATCATGCGCAGCTTTGGCGGTTTATGATATGCTTTTTGGCGATAATAACGCCCAGGCATACGTGGGCGCAAATAGCTACGATCAGGCGAAAATATGCTTTGATGAGATACGAAACATCATGTTTGATATAGACCCCAAGGAAAAGCACTTTAGGGTTAATCGTGAAAAGATTACTTTCAAAGACCGTGGACGTGATAGCCTCATACAATGTTTGACGGCCAACGCCAAAACCAAAGATGGTTTGTTTGCCTCATTGGTGATAATGGACGAGTACGCCCAAGCCCGAAACACGGCAGGCAAGAACGGCGCAGACCTCAAAAACGTATTGACAACATCAATGGGGCCAAGGCGTGAGCCGCTAACTATCATTATCACAACGGCAAGCGATGTGGTAGATGGCCCATTTGCCCACGAACTTGACGGAGTGATGGCAGTACTACGAGGCGAAGCGGAAAGCGACACCATGTTTGCATCTATCTTCATGCCTGATGTGGACGATGCAGAGGACAGCCCGGAGACGTGGGCAAAGGTTCAGCCACATTTGGGTATCACGGTGCAACCGGACTACTACGAAAATGAGTATCAGACCGCCCAGTTATCAGCCGAAAATATGTTGGCTTTTCGCACGAAATTGCTTAATATTTTCACGATAAACGACGAAAAAACGTGGTTTACCCACGAAAAGGCAAAAGAATTATTGGGCAATTTCTGTATAGATCAGGTGCAGGGCCGCCCAGATTGTGCCGTGGCGTTTGATTTGTCGGTGCATGATGATTTTAGCGCAGTATCTTATACAGTGTATCTATCGGGCAATAAGAAGTTTTACACGCATACTGATTACTATTTCCCGGAGGGAGCGTTAAAAGGGCATCCCAACGAGCAGCTTTATAGGCTTTGGAACGAAAAAGGGTATCTTATTTTCTGCAAAGGGCAGAAGATAGACACGGCGATGATTACCGAGGATATATTACGACGCAGTAAGTTGGTTAATATTATCCGTATCGGCTATGATGCTTACAAGGCGCAGGAGCTAACGAGTATCTTAAAGTCAGTCGGAGCGAGGAACGTGCTAACCCCATTTAGTCAGACCTACGGAAACTTTAACCTACCAGTAGAAAGTTTTGAGATGCTTGCATGGAGCGACCCGGTAAAGATAGAGTTTAACAACAACCCTATTAATGCTTTTTGTTTGGAGAATTGCGTGATAGATACCGACAATCTGGAGAACAAAAAGCCGCTCAAAGTGTCACAATACCGCAAGATAGATGGGGCGATAACGCTTTTAATGACGTTAGGGCTACTTTATACCTATGAGAGGTAAAACTATACGGAAAAGTGGCGAAATGCCGTCAAAACGCCTAAAAACGGCATTATTGACGATATTTCGCCACTAATTACAGAAGCCATTACTATAGCTCAACATAGTTTGAATCATCGGCGGAGCCGCCGCCGTCCGACATATTGCCGCCGCTGGTGTCGCCGTCACCTGACGAATTGCCGCCATTGGTGCTGCTACCCTCATCGTGGGTACCGGCAGTTTCGCCGCCATCGTCGCCGCCGCCATCATACTTGCCAGCCTCACGGAACTTGGCATCTTTGTAGAGGTCCGCAGCACGGAAGCGTTTGCCGAGATAGAGGTTAAGGCGTACAGCCTTAATGTTGTCGGCGGTAAACTCCTTGGCGGTGGTAGCCGCGGAGGTTTCCAGGCCAATGCGGAAGATGCCGAGGTCATCGAGGCGTACCGCCTTGCCTTCCAACAGCAGCTCACGCATACAAATCTGCATTTCGATCAGCACGCCGCGGATTGTGGACTCACCGAACACGCAGTGATGGTTTGCCATGTGCTTTACAAATTCCTCAAACTCCATAAGTTCGGTAACGGCACGGCCGTACCACTTGTTTTTGGTAACGCCCGTCTGATTGCTTTTGTACTTCTTGTAACGTATCATACTTTTTGCGTTTAAAAGGTTGTTTGGCACTATTGCCGCCACAAAGATAGCAGCCATTTTTGGCAAGAATCCGGATGCGTGCCGTTGTGTCCTGTTACCGTCTGTTGTAGGCGGCGATTAATTGTATTTTCACGTTTGTTTTCCTTACTTTTGCACCCATGGAACAGAACAAAGATAATTTCAAGATAAGGGAGTACGGCCGCATGGAACTTGCGGCAAAGTACTGTAATTGCATCATGCCCGAATCGGCGTGGAAGAAATTCCGCCGATGGATGCACCTATACCCCGGGCTTATGGAGCAGCTTGCCGCCATTGGTTACACAGAGCGCAGCCGCAGTTTTACACCGGCACAAGTGCGCTTGATAGTGGATGCCCTGGGCGAGCCGTGAGATTATCGGTACGGTTATCGGCGGTTTGCCGTATGGAAATCGTCGTTTTCCGTACCGATAATTTGGCGTTTGTGCATGGGTTTTAGTTATCAAGCGTTAAAAGTATAAGTAAATAAGTAACTTTTTCGCCGTAAAGTTTGGCGGTTTAAGCGAAAAACCGTATCTTTGCAGCACAATTATTACGAATCCCCATTCTTTCTTGAATGGGCATAGCTGTCCCGGTGGCAGCTTTTTTTATTTATGAACATTATGAAACGTGTTACGGTTTACATAGATGGCTTCAATTTCTATTACGGATTGAGAACAGCCAAACAAGTTAATGAAAAGTGGTACAAGGGCTATTGGATAGACCTTGTAAAGTTTTTCGGTCAATTTATCGGTGAAAACCAAGTTTTGGAAAAGGTTGTATATTTTACAGCCTCGCCATTAAACAAGGAAAAAAGCCGTCATCAAAGTGCTTTTCTCAATGCCAATAAACTAATAAATGGAGAACATTTTGAAGTTGTCAGAGGCAAGTACATTTCTAAAGAAATTAAGTGCCCACGATGTAAATACGCCATATTGAGACCCGAGGAAAAGAAAACAGATGTAAACATTTCCATTCGTATGCTCGCAGATTGCGTTATGGATAAAACGGATATTGTGATATTGGTAAGTGGGGATAGCGACCTTTTACCGCCTGTAGAGTTTATACAACACAATTGCCCAGATAAACAAGTAAAGGCATATTTTCCACCGTCCATTTACAGCCGAGACATAGCCAACAACATTAAGGCGCATAAAGGAAAAGTTACTTTGCTTGAAAAGAACTACAATAAGTTTGTAACCGCTCAAATGGACGAAACGGTAACGGACGGAGTAAAGGTGTACACGAAACCCGAAAAATGGAAATAACGAACAAACCCCGATAGGTTCAATCACTTATCGGGGTTTGTTTATTTGCGTATCTTCTTTTTGCCGTTCTGAATGATGATGCCCTTTGTCGTGTCGGTGGCGTTCATGCCGTCAAGCGTGTAGGCTTTGCCGCTTGCCTTTGCGTCAGCCTTGACAGAGGAAACGGACGAAGTGGATTGCTTTTCCATTTTTATGGTTACGCTTTTGTCGTAGGTGCGCAGCGTCATGGTGTTGTTGCCGAATTGGTAAACCTCAAAGTTGATGGACGAAAGACCATGGTAGCCGTCATAGCCTAACGTTTTTAAGAAATGGAGTGTGTAACGTCCTGTTGCGGTACCGCCAACTATATACACAGGCACACGTTCTACATGATTTTGCGAAAACTCAACAAAAGAGTCTTTGCCGTCGTTGAAAGTCATAGATGTAACTATGTCCGAGATGCCCATTATCTCGCCGTTCACGTCGGTTACGTCCCACGTACCCAACAACTCTATTTCGTCAAGGTTTGAAACATATTGCGCCTTTGCCGACAGTCCGAGGGCGAGAAAGGCGAATGCTATTAATATTTTCTTCATAGTGCTTTACTTTATTTTCTTGTATTTTGTCCCTGGGTCACTTTGCAAGTAAAGTGTTTCACCCGAAAGTACGATGTCGGTATAAGGTTTGCCCATTTCTACCGACGATGAGCCGACCAACTTAACTTTGTAGAAACCGCCATTGTGCCAGAACAAAGAATAGTCTTGTACGTGTTTCCATTCACCGTTATAGTAGTGTTCGGTACGCATTATGATTTCATTGTCATGCCACTTTAGAAATATAAGGCGAGGAATATTATTTATATCCGGGTATTCGGGATTGCATAAATGTTCTTCGCCTTTAACCGTATATACCACAGGCCCCCAAGTTCCCTCATACTTTTCAAAGCCGTTTAGGTTGTTTCCGTCGCCATCATCTGATGAACAGCAGCAGAACAACGTAACGGCAAGCAATAAAAATAGAATTTTCTTTATGCTCATATCTTTTGTTATTGATTAAACACCTAATACATTTACTTTGCCATAGTAGAACAATCTACCGTCTTCACTTTTGCCTTTGGCTATGTAGCCCTCAGCCCCAGCAGTTCCACCGATAGCCATTATCTTTTCGTGAAGTTCCTTGTTACCTCTTGGCAGATGTCCGACCTTTTTGCCATCTACATACACACCTATTGCATATTTATCGTGCGGATTAGCTTTTAACGCACGGACACTACCTATAAAATCACCAAGCATAGTGCCATCGATATTGTAGAAGCAGATGCCTTTTATTGGATATTTGTAGCTTGGATTATCCAAGGAAGTTACAGGAACATCTACCGTTTCTTCGGAAATTTTAATATGTTTAGTAATGACAACAGTGCCATTATAATTGATATTTCCGTTTTCGTCCGTTACTTTTTCCAATTCACCACGAGCACTAACCATTTTATCTATATTCTGGGCTATATAGTTATAGAGTTCTTCGTTTTCTTCAAGTATATACCCTATTTTCTTATTGCCCTCACCATATACTCCAATAGGGTATTTTCGTTTGTCAGTGGGCTTCAAAGCCCTTGCATATCCGACATAAACACCCAACATGGACTCTGATATTTTATCGCCGCCTATGCCGCCGAGTGCATAGGATTCATTTTTTAATTCGTACTTAGTACGTTTTTCTTTTACCGTGGCAACAGGCTTATTTTGCTTGCCCTTATTTTCCATCCCATCCCATAAGAATAAAAGCCCGAGCAGAATGCCAATACCTAAAATATAGATGCCATATTTTGAGCCTATAAACATCATTACAGCACCAAATATTATAAAAGACCACGCACAACCGTATGGAGAATCTTTTTGTTTCTTCGTCATATTTATTATTGAATTTATGTAAATATACTGCAAAAATACAAAAATTTGGCATAAGTAAGTAACTTTTCTTTGAAAATATTTGGTAAATTAAGAATTATTGTGTATTTTTGCATCGTTCTACATTACTGATGAGGTGGGCAAAAGAGATTTAAGCCTGCCAGCCAATTTGCGAGCAGGCTATTTTTGTGTCTGATTGCGAAGCGTTGCAATATATACTATTGCGGCTGTCTAACCCCGTGTGGAGTGTTAATGCACCCACTGCCTCATCAGGTGTAGAACGGCGGGAAGTGGACAGCCGTATTTTTATTCTGCCCTTTAATGCCAAAACGTTCTACAATGGCAACAAATGAATTAAATCAAAATCCTGTTGTACAGGTCAGCGAGACGGCAAACAAAGAGCCTAACGCCGAAATGGTTAATCTCGTAAAAATAGAGAATAGCCAAGTCGTAACAACTTCTGTTAAGATTGCCGAGATTTTCGGCAAGAGCCACGCCCATGTTTTGCGTGACATTAAAGCGTTGGAATGCAGCGATAGTTTTCGAGAATCCAATTTTGGATTGTCGTACATTATCAAGCAATTACCAAACAATGGTAGCAAGCAGTTACCTATGTATTATATCACACGTGACGGTTTCATGTTTCTTGTTATGGGCTTTACAGGAAAGACAGCCGCAAAGTGGAAAGAGGCATACATCAAAGCTTTCAACGATATGGAGGAAAAGTTGAGAGCCGAAAAGATGCCGACAACTAAGGAGCAGCCGGACACCACAGAAGCGGTGAAGCCTGTAAGCACAGGGTACAAACTAAGCCCAATAGACCCAACTTCAGAGAGCGTCATTATTAAATATCGTGGGCGACATGTGATAATGTCAACAACACTTGCCGAGTTGTTGGGGCGAAGACATTGCGATTTGTTGAAGAGCATCCGTAGCACGATGATGAAGTGCGAGCGACCAAAGCAAATGTTTTTCGAGGGTCAGCGTGCAGTACGTGTGCCAAACTCGCAGTGTGTAAAAGGTAGCCTTATCTATTACATTACGATTGGTGGTTTTCAGTACCTCACACTTTACACACGTTCCATTTCCAATGATATGGCGGATATGATACGCCGTGCGTTCAAATCTCCTAACGGCATGGTAAAGAAACGCTATGCCCCTACCACCCCATCGACACCGACCGAAACGGCAAAGCCTCAGCCTCAGCAGGGCAAGCCGACGGCGGCAACGGCAACAATGCCACAGACCCCAACAGACCTTATGCAGCGTTTTGTAAAGGCAATGGGCGTGATGATGGGAATGGATACAGACAATTTAATGAACTTAATGAATATAGGAGAATAAGGATATGATACTTACAGACAAAAAGCACATGGACACTATCACAGTGAGCAGCCAGATTAACACCGACGCAGACGATTTGAAGAAGAACATAGGCGAGGTATACGAGTTCATCAACGACCTTATGGCAGGTTTGCCCGAGGAAATCAAGGTAAGTGCGAGCAAGGTGCGAAGCGTGCAGGGCACGTTGGAGTATCTTATGAACTATTGTTGGATTGAGGACGCGGACGAGTAAAACAAGGGAGGACACAGATATGAGATACAAGAAGCCTAAGAAAGTTACAAGTCTGGTGATAACAGACCGTGACGGAATGCCGGTATATAATGCCGACACGTTCCGTGATGCGATCAGGCAGACACGCGACTACGTGAAATGGTTGCTGGAGGAACTGCCACCCGACTACGAGTTGAGAATACACGGTTTGCTTGATGCCATGTATCCGCTTGAATGGCTCACCGAGGATGCCGTTATAAAGACGGTGACCAACAAGCCATAGGGACACGATCCCGACATTACCAAAACTCACATACATAGCCGCTGCATCGTAATGGTGTAGCGGCTTGTTTCGTTAAATGATATTAATATCAATAACATTTTACCTTATTTATTTTGATATTCAAATAAATATCATTATCTTTGCATCGTGAAATTTAATTAAGCAAAAGACAAAATGAAGTACAACGAACTTGAAAGACTGGTAAAGAAAGCCGGGTGTTACGACACAGGCGAGACAGAGGCGGGGCATCCGCTATGGATAAACCCCAAGACGGGAGTAAGGTTTCCAATGAGTCACCACCATTCGCAGGAAGTGGCAACCGGAACGTTACGGAGCATCAAGAGGGCGGCAGGGCTTATTTAAGCCCCCGTCTTTTACAAAACAGATTTATAAACAGAACATTAAGGAGATACAACAATGAGACAGATTAAGGCAGTTATCGAAAGAGCAAGCGACGGAACATATAGCATTTACAGCGATGCCGATGATTTGGGTTATCTGGTAACAGGTACAGGCAAGAGCGTGGAAGAGGCCAAACGTTATTTTGAAGGTGGCTACGAGGACATAAAGAAATCGTATGCACGGCATAATGAGCCATTTGAAGAAGTGGAAATGTGCTATTGCTATGATATGGCGTCATTTCTTGCCTATTACTCAAAGGTGCTTTCTTTGGCGGGTTTGTCACGTCTGACGGGTGTAAACCCACAGCAGCTTAGCCACTACGTTACAGGGCGTCGCAATCCGTCGCCAAAGACCGTAAAGAAGATTATGGACTCTATCCACGCTTTTGGCAAGGATCTAAGCACAGTGCAGTTTGCTTAATATTGAATTTCACACGCTACGTTTTCAAGTTCACTTTATATAAACGCCGTTAGGGCGTTATCTTTAGCCGTGTCGGGTTAACGCCCGATGCGGCTTTTTTGTGCCTTTTAGCCTAACAGCCAAAAACTATTTTCTTAAAAAACTAATAATTTTACCATGTTGCGCCAACGTGTGCCACGATGCGCCCAACGGCATTTGGTTTTTGCAAAATACTATTGTATTTTTGTAGCGGCTCATTAGCCGTTTGGCGTGAGGGCCTCGGATTTTTTACTCATAATTAAAGGACAGAACACCGCCGGAGCGAAAACAGTAAGATAGTTGGCAGCATTCAAATTGTCGTAGCTTTGGCGGTTTTGTATGAAACGACAGATGGCAACATTTTGGAACAGTATAAAACGATTTTTCAGCCGTGAGGCAACAGGTGCTGACACCGCCGGCACCGCGCGCCCCACCACCGTAAGGAGTGGTGGCGGCGTTGCGGTGTTTTCAGCCTGGGGCGGCGATGCCATGACGGTTGCAGCGGTATATCGGTGCGTGACGCTTCTAAGCGAGAGCGTGGCGAGCCTACGTTTGCAGTACATGCGGTGCAGGGATGGACGCTATCAGGAAGACACGGCAAGTGATCTGCATTATCTTCTGACCGTGCAGCCTCAACCCGAAATGTCGGCGTTTGACTTCTGGACGATGGCGGTGCGCCTGATGCTCATTGAGGGAAATGCCTACATCTACCCACGCTATGTACTGGGAGAGTTGACCGACTTAGTGCTTTGCCGACCTCATACCGTGACCCACGACCCACTGAACAGCCGTTACTACATAGCTGATGCCTATAATGGAGTGTTCGGCACATTCGAGGAAAAGGACATCATACACCTTTACTTGCATTCCTCAGACGGGCGCAGGGGCGAAAGCGTGCTGACCCACGCAAGGCGAACGATGGATATTGCCACGGCAGGAGATGCGGAGACGGAGAACCGGTTTACCAATGGCGGCAGTGTTCGCGGCATTATCAGCAACGACAAGACTACTACGGGATTTGGCGAGTACCAGGACAAGGAACTGGAGAAGACAGCCGAAAGCGTGGATAGCCGTTTCAGCCGGGGCGAGCGTATAGTTAGTTTGCCGGGGCAGGTGGACTTTAAGCAAATTTCGCTTTCTTCTACTGATATGCAGTTTCTGGAGAGCCGAAAGTTTACGGTGCGCGAGATATGCCGTTTCTTTGGCGTTCACCCGTCTTTCGTGTTTGATGATACGAGCAGCAACTACAAAAGTGCCGAAATGGCAAACGTGGCTTTTCTTTCCAACACGCTTAACCCGATATTGAAGCGTATAGAATGCGAACTGACCCGAAAGCTGATACCGCGGTCTTTGTGCTGCAAACGCCGTTTTCTGTTTGACCGCCGGGGTATTTACTCAATGGATTTGCAGTCACTCGCCGATTATCAGAAAAAGACGATTGAGAGCGGCATTTACACCGTGAACGATTGGCGCAGGATGGAAAACCAACCTACCATCGACGGAGGCGATACGGTTTATCTTTCTACCAATCTTGCACCGCTGGGCAGTGAAAAGCTATCGGGCACAGCTGCAAAGGGAAATGACAACAACGATAAAAACAACGGAGAATGAAAAAGAAAAGAACAATAGCTATTGTGTCGGGGCTTCGCATTCGTGAGGCTACCGACGGAGCGGAAAGCCGCACGATTGAGGGCTATGCACTGAAGTTCGGTGTACGTAGCCGTCTTTTATGTGATTGGTGGAACAACTATTACGAGGTACTGGAGCCTGGGTGTGTGACACGCGAGATGCTGGATAAGCAGGACATCAAACTCACGATGTTCCACGACCGCCAGTTGGTTTTGGCACGAAGCAACAAGGGTAATGGCACTTTAAGCTACGAGGTTGACAAGGTGGGCGTGAAGTTCTGGGCAGAAATGCCGCACACGGTTGACGGCGACAAGGCTTTGGAACTGGTAAGCCGTGGTGATATTGCCGGGTGCTCATTCATCTATTCCACCGATGAGAGCGACAGCGAGAACGCCGTGAGCTACGAGCGTCTGGACGAGAAAGGCGACGATGGCGAGGATATTCTTTTGCGCCACGTGAAGCGTATTGACAACGTTTACGACTTTACCATTACCACCGACCCAGCCTACGAGCAGACAGACGTAAGCAAACGTGAGGTGGAAGCGGCAGGCATCAAGTTTGAGCAGCAGCCGAAGCCCAAGCAGATAGACGAGAGCAAGAAGCGTGAACGTATCAATGCGGTGCGTGAGCGCATAGCAAGTGTTGGCCGCAATCTGTAGAGGCGGCTTCTATATATGTTTTTTAGTTACTAATTTTAATCATTGACAAATGAAAAAAGGAAAGTTTAATTTTCGTGAAGCCTACGAGCGCATGGACGTAATCAAAAACCGCCTCGCAGAAATGGCGCAGGGCCTGGAGAACGACAAGGAGCGCGAAGACTTCACCGATGCGGAAAAGGGAGAGCGTAAAGCCCTTTACCGTGAAATGGACATCCTCGAAATGAAGATCAAGGCGGCTACCCCTACGTTAGAGGTTATGCGCCGTGAGGACATCGAGGAAGTAAACAAGCAGATGCGTGAGTGCGTCAAGACCGGACAGCGTTTTGAGTTGAAGATCAGCCGCGCCGTAGCTTCTGACTTCGGCGGCAACACTTCGGGTTATCTCAACCCTGGCAGTTCTACCAATCCGTCACCGGTCACCATGGGCGACATCGTAGAACCATTGTATGCAAAGACCATTCTTTCGGCAATCGGTTCGCCATTGCTCACCGGACTGAAAGGTAACTATCAGTGGCCTGTAATCGAGACATTCGCCGCTACCATCAATGATGAGGGCGTGGAACTGGGTGATACCAAAATCGAGGCAAGCAAGCTTTTGGCAAAGCCTGAGCGTATCGGCGTAGCCGTGCCTATCACACGTGAAGCACTCAACGAGACCGACGACCTTTTGCAGCTTGTATGTACCCAGTATATGCCAGTTGCGGCAGCCGCCCTTATGAACAAAATCATGTTCAGCACCGTAAAGGTGGAAAAGGCTACAAATCTTGTAGGCCCATTCGTCAACCTCAAGGCAGCTAACAAGAAGACTTATAAGGGTGAAGCACCTACCCTCGCCGAGCTTCTTGCACTCAAGGGCATTGTTTTGAGTGCCAACATCATGCCGGAGGGACTTTGCTACGTAATGACAGAGACCACAAAGGCACTTTTGGAGGGTACGCCAAAGTGGAGCGGTGCAAACCAGGCTATCGTTGATGAGAACGGCAAGATTTCGGGTGTACCGGTATTCTGTAGCTCATACGTGGCTGAGGGTTCGGTATTGTTCGGTTCATTCAAGTATGCCCCACAGGGCTTGTTTGGTGAAATGTCAATCATCATCGACCCTTATACACTCGCACGTAAGAACTCTATCGACTTCGTGCTCAATGCCGACTACGCTATTACCACATTGCGTGAAGAGGCGTTTGCCATGTTGTCTAAGGACCCAGCAGTGGCAGCAGGCACCAAGGGTTAAGTAAGTAATCACAATTTATAAAGTTATAACGTTATGGCAGTAGTGAGTTTGGCACTTTTTAAGAAGCACGTAAGGGCTGATGATTTCGCCGATGATGACGAGTATTTGCAGCATCTATTAGATACCGCAGAAAGCGCAGTTATCACGGCGACCAATAGAACCCAAGAGGAATTGGCGCAGATGGGTAATGGACATGATGTACCTACCCCCATAAAACACGCTATAATGATGTTGGGCGCACATTGGTACAATCAGCGTGAAAGTGTGAGTAACGTGCAGATGCACGCCGTGCCTGATTCGCTACAAGCCTTAATTAAACCCTATCGGAAATTAGCGGAATGAGAGCAGGAGAAATGAAATATCGTTTGCAGTTGTTGAAGCCTACGGCGACAACAAACGACTACGGCGAGGAAGCGACAACCTACGAGCCTATACGTACCGTATGGGCAGAGAGGAAGAAGCAGAGCGGCAACCGTAGCGAGGAAGTGGGCGAACATTTCCCCGACTATCGAGCCGAATTTAATGTGAGGGACGCACACCCGGTTAAAGAAAACTGGAGGGTGCAGCAGTTGGGCGGCTATCTCTATACGGTGGTTGCCATCATCCCAAACATTGATAGGGGTATGAACACTTTAGTTTGTGAACGAGTAAACGAGTAGTCAGATTTTGCAATAGTCTGTTTTCTTAATGTATATGCAGCCAGAACGATGAAAGAAACCGTTACCGACATTAACAAGCCGTTTGCCGATGTTTATAAGGCACTCGACGTGAAAGACCAACGCAAGGCTATGCGAAGTGCCATGCGCAGGGAGGGCAACCGCCTGAAAAAGGCGGCAGTCTCCAATCTGGGGCAAAGCGGCATTGGCAGTGGCACAAAGCGCAGTCTTTCAAGCGGCATCTATGTGCGTACCTACCCCGATCGCTACGGCCTGGGCTTCATGGTAAGCGTTAAGCCACATGGTAGGCGCAAGGGCATCCACCTCAACCGTCAGAACATGGAAAAGCCTGTTTTGATGTGGGCAGAGGACGGAACACGCCAAAGACATGTAGGGCGGCGTATTTCATCGTTTTTCGGTAAAAGCAGGTTCACGGGCAAGAAAACAAGGCAGTATCTACGAGGCGGTGCGAGCCGCGGCAAGATGAAGCGTTACGCTTTTCTCGCCAAGACAGAGCAGCAGACCGCCGACAGCGTGGAAACCAATCTTTTCAACAACTTGCAGAACAACGTGGAAAAGGCAGCAAGAAAGCAGGGACTTTTATAAAATATAGCTATGGCACTGAAAAAGACATCATTAAGCGCGGGCAGCATTATTCGCGATATTCTTCTATCTAACGAGGAAGTGAAGCGGAGAACAAACAAGGTTTTCCCCATCGTGATAGACAACGCCCAACTACCTTATATATTATATCGCCGTGCGGCATTGGCACACAATCCCACTAAGCAGGGAACGCCGGGAGCCGACACCGTGACTATGGAGGTGGTTTGCTATACGGCAAAGTATGCCGAGGGCGTGGAACTTGCCGAGGCGGTGCGCCAGGCACTCGACTACGCAAGCGGAGAACACGATGGCGTAAAAATGCGCAGTTGTACGCTTGCCGACAGTGAAGAGGGCTACGAGGATGATGCCTTTGTGCAGCAGCTTGTTTATCAAGTCAGAATTTAAGTAATTTAGAACCATTTATTTTTTATAGTTATGGAAAATACTGGATATATCAATGGTAGTGACCTTTTGCTTAAGGTTGGAGGCAAGGCGGTGGGACATTGCACAAGCCACACCCTTACTTTCAACAGCGAGACAAAAGACCGTGCCGTCAAGCCTGTAGCTGATGCCGCCAAGAGCAGCGGACTTTGGAAGGGCAAGGGAGTGACTGGTTTGTCTATCTCTATCAGTGCAGAGGGTTTGCGCTTCTATGGCGAGACCGAGAACGGACACGAGCAGATTGCACCACTTTGGGGCAAGGGCGCAAGTGTGGAGGTTGAGGCATTCAAGCGAGGCGGCGACAAGACACCTTATGTAAAGGGTAACTTTGTTATCGCCTCATTGGAGGAGACAAGCCCGGCGCAGGACGATGCTACTTACAGCGTGTCTTTGGAGAACGACGGCGAGCCTGAGACCTACCCGGGCAAGGATGCGACAGCGACGCAGGCAACCGACACCGGCAAGGCAGTGAGCAAGTAACGCCCACATGGAATAAAGGCCATATTGTTTTTAATATAAATGTTTGATTTGTTGAATTATTAGTTAATTGTTGATTTATGCCAAAGATTGAAATCATGATCAACGGCAAGGCATACCCCTGTAGGCAGACTATGGGGGCTATGCTTCGCTTTAAGAAAGAAACCGGCAAGGAGGTGACGGAGTTAGGCAACAGCCTATCGGATATGTGCGCCTATCTGTTTTGTTGCGTGGCGTCAGCCTGTAAGCACGATGGCGTAAAATTCGATATGTCGCTTATGGACTTTGCCGACAGCCTCACGCCCGAAGACCTCAACAAGTGGACGGACACCGTGAACGCCACGGCAGACCAGGTACCCGAGGACACCGACACGGAGGGCGAAAAAAAAAGTTAGGCATCTTCGACATTCTGGGCATAGCCGTTGGCAACATCGGTTTGCCCTACAATGATTTTTGCGCCCTCGCACCCGAGGAGTTCAGCCACATATACAAGGCGTACAGCGAGGAGCGGACGGCGCAGTATCAAGACAGTTGGGAACGTATGCGTATGCTTGCGGCAATAACCATACAGCCGTATGCAAAGAAAGGGCTAACGCCCCACGGACTTCTACCCTTTCCATGGGAGAAGAAAAAGCCGGAGCATACGAAAGCAGCCCCGGCAGTATCTAAGGAAGATGCGTTAAAGCGTTTTGAGGAAGTGTTGGGAAAAGTGGGAAACGGCTAAAGTGCGCCGTAGTACCAAGGTGTATGCCCACCATCCTTATATGGTTTGCGTGAATCATATTGCCCATAAGCTACGAGCATGAACAGAATACTAACCAAAAAGGCAATGCAACCAAGGAACAGCAACGAAACGACAACAGCAGCGAAAGAGGCAATAGTGATGTTTCGCCAAAGTTTTCTTTCTTTGGTTTGCCTTTTTGCCGATATGTTTCTGTTTTGTCTCATACTTCTAACCCATTGGTTTACGCCACAAAGATACAAAAAATATTGATTACTTAGTTACTTATACGCTGAAAATATGGCAAAAGAAATAAAGTTTAACATTAAGTTGCTCATTGACGGCAAAGAGCAGTTAGTTACCGCCTCAACATCGGCAAAGGAACTGCGCGACAATCTCGATGCCGCTAAGAGCAGTGCCGCCAAGTTCCGGGAGAAGATGATTACGGTAAACCAGACGGTTGTGGCTTTGCAAAACGCTTCGAGTGCCATAAATGGTTTGCGTGACACGATGGCAGGGCTAACGGCAAGCTACAATGCCGTGCAGCAGGCCAACACACAGCTTACTACCGTGATGTGTCAGCGTATGGAAGCAACCGAGGAGGACATCAAAAAGGTTAATGAGGTTATCGGCGCACAATCCAAGTTGGGTGTTATCGGCGGTACGATACAGAAGACAGGAGCACAGCAGATAGCAACCTTTTTGAAAGAGAAAGGCACGTTGGAGCAGCTGATACCAGCCATGAACGACCTTTTGGCACAGCAGAAAGGTTTGAACGCCACGCAGGAGGATGCAAGAAGTGTGGCAAACCTCATGGGCAAGGCCATGACTGGGCAGACATCGGCGCTAAGGCGTGTGGGTATCACGTTCAGCGAGGCCCAAGAAAACATTATGAAGTACGGCACGGAGCAGCAGCGTGCCGCCATGTTGGCACAGATTATCACCGATAATGTGGGACACATGAACGCCCAACTCGGCAAGACTGATGCAGGACAGTTGAAGCAAGCCGAGATGCAGTTTGCAGCCATTAAGGTACAAATCGGTGAATTGGTTTCCAAGTGGTTGCCTAAGATTACATTTGCGGCACAGGCGTTGACTATCGTAAATTCCATGATTTCGTTAGGCAACAGCATAAAGGGCGCAACAATGGTTATCGCCAATTTCGGCATAACGACAAAGGCGGTGAATGCCGTTTGCATAGGTTTCAGAGCATCCGTTGTTGGCTTGACAGCCGTAACGAGAGTGATGCAAGCGGCATTTACCGGGGCGACCATCGGAGCGACCACCCTAAAGGTAGCCATTAAGTCTTTGCTTATTTCTACAGGTGTGGGCGTGGCAGTCTGGGCATTGACGGAAGCAATTTCGTATCTTGCCACTTCATCGGATAAGGCGGCAGGAAGCACCAAGCAACTGACAGCCGAGGAAGAGGCGGCGCAAGCTGCAAGACAGCAGGAGGCGCAGCAGAGAGCCGAGATTTCGGCGGCAATAGACATCAACATAGCCAAGCTAAAGGCGTTCAAGGGCAGCAAGGAGGAAGAAAAGAAACTTGTTGGCGAGATGAACAATACCTACGGTGATGCTATGGGCTACTATTCCACCGTGGCGCAGTGGTACACGGCACTTGTTGGCAACTCCAAGGCGTACTGTAATCAGATGATTAACGAGATACGCATTAGGGATTTGGCTAACAAGGCGGCGGACTTACAGCAGAAACGGCACGACTTCACCCACGACGACAACGGTAAGACACGCCGTTTCAGCAAAAAGCGCAAGACCCGACGGGTTGCAATAGGGCAAGTGGACGCAGGGGACGGCAAGATTATTCCACAGTATGCAGATGTGGAGGTCAAGGGATCAAGCGACTACGAGAAAGCCTACGCCAAGGTTACAGACCTTTACCGAAAGGAGCAAGTCGTGAGAAAGCAAATGGAAAGTCTGGTAAGGGAAAATACCAAAATCACATACAAGCAGTATGATGGTTACAGCAAGACAGCCCCGACCACACCGACCAAGACCACACCGACCAAGACCACGACACCAAAGACAACTGACAAGAAAGATGAACCGAAAACCCACGTAGAGGAACTACAGGCGCAGTTGGCGGCGGCACAAAAGGAAATGGGCAACGCCATGACCGTAGATGCAAGGGTAAAAGCCGATGCAAAGGTAGACGACATACAACGGCAGATAGACGAAGCTACAAAGGGTAAGGTATCTATCGGGGCAGAGACAGAACCAACATACATTGTGCAGGGAAGCGATGCCGACAAACGACAGAGCCGAACCAATGCACAACACAACATAGACCGGATAAGGCAGGACTTTGAAATAGGACTTATCGGCAAGGAAGATGCCGAAAGGCAGATAGCCGACATTAACAAACAGCTTGAAAAGTTGGGCGTTAAGCCGATAGAGGTACATTTCAAAACCTACATCGAGGAACTGCAAGAACAGTTGCACGACGCACAGCAGGAGTTTGAGGAAGCCAACACAATAGATGCAAGGGTGAAAGCCGATGCCAAGATAGACGACATACAACGGCAGATAGACGAAGCTACAAAGGGTAAGGTATCTATCAAGGCTGAGACAGAACCGGCATACATCGTGCAGGGAAGTGCAGCCGACAAGAGGCAGAGCCACAGCAACGCCCAGAATAAGGCAAGCCGCATACAAACCGACTACGAGATAGGAATCATAGGCAAGGACGAGGCACTGAAAGAGATTGAGGAGATAAACCGACAACTCGCAGAAATCGGATTGAAGCCTATAAAGATTGAACTTGACAGCAAGGGTTTTGACAAGGTGTTTGGCGACATCAAAAGCGGTTGGGGAAGCATCCAAGGTGTAGGCAACGGCATTCAGGGCATAAGTGATGCGCTGGAGGGCAACGGCGATGCCTGGCAGCAGGTGACGGGACTTATTAACGGCTTCATTTCCATTGCCGAGGGCATACAGGGTATTGTGGAGTTGTTCGGTATGCTTACGGCTGCAACCTCAGCACACGCGGCGGCATCTACCACCGATGCAGCAGCAACGGCAGGAGAAGCGGCAGCAGCAACAGCCAACACGGCAGCCAAGAGCGGCGAAGCGGTAGCAAATGCCACGGCGAGCGGTGCAAAAATGCCGTTCCCTTTGAACTTGGTGGCTATTGCGGCAGGTGTGGCGGCAGTTATCGCGGCACTCGCAGCAGTTTCGGGATTTGCCACTGGTGGTGTTATCGGCGGTACTTCTACATCGGGTGACAAGAAGTTTGCCCGAGTGAACAGCGGCGAGATGATACTAAACAAGTTTCAGCAAGCCCGATTGTTCGGCATGATTGACGGCAAGTTTCAGCCGCCTACCTTTACGGAGCGGAGGTTACAGCCGGTAACGATGCAGAACATAACAAACGACATTGAACCGACAGCCACGGAGGTAAACATCAATATGAATGCCAACGCACGCAAGATACTTGACATGATTACAGATGTTAAGCGAGTGGCGAAAAAGAGCGGTAAGAACTATAATGTGTAACAAATAAAAATCAGTTAATATGTATATACACGGCAGTTTTCTAAGTCAGCAGGGCGATACGATAACGGTACACATCGTTACCGGGAACGATCGCGCGCAGACTATTGAAATAGGTACGGAAAAGGCAGATGTATATTTTAGCGAGGATCCGGCAGAAATCGAGAATGAGGTAAACGACACTTTCGATGTGCTTTTGAGAAATTCGGCTAAAATAAGATTGCTTTGCGGCAACCTGATTAAAGACCTTTTTAGTACCTCATGCCGTGATGCAGTCGTAAACATCTATAAAAACGATACGTGTATCTTTGCCGGGTTCATCGAGCCACAAACTTTGTCACAGCCATATAACGACAGATGGGACGAACTGGAATTAAATTGCATTGATGCGCTTAGTGCTTTGCAGTATAGCAAGTATAAGAATGTGGGCGCATTGGGCGTTATCTATACTTTCGTTAAGGCAGAGGCAGTGCAGCGTAGTTTTTACGATATTGCCACCGAGGTACTGCAAGGTGTTACCGAGGGACTGGATATATTGGGCAACCAAAATATTAAATTCTGGTATGATGGCAGCAAGGCAGTTGATGCGCAGACCGCAAACAGATACCAAGTGTTTAGGCAGCTTTCAATATCTGATTTGTTGTTTTTGGGCGATGATGAGAGCGACGTTTGGCAGCAAGACGAAGTGTTGGAGGAACTTTTGAAGTACCTTAACTTACATATCGTGCAAGACGGCTTTAACTTCTATATCTTTTCGTGGGAATCCGTCAAGGCGGCACCCGATAAGATTATTTGGCATGACATCGTAGCCAACAGCACCAAGACAACGGCGCAGCAAGCCGTAACAATCGCTTTGGCTAACGTGGCCGATTGCGATACCACGATAAGTATAGGCGACGTATATAACCAACTTCTATTAACCGCCAAGGTGGAAGACATCGAAAGCGTGATAGAAAGCCCATTGGACGAGGATTTGTTGGTTAGCCCATATATCAATAAGCAAAAGTACCTCACCGAGTATTCAAGCGACGGAGAGGGAAAGACCGCATATTATGCAATGAAAGCAATGGTGAATGATGAAAGCACTACCTATGGTGGAGGTGCTATTACTGATTGGTTTGTGCAAGTATGGCAAAATAAGTATTGGACGTTCCCGATGAAAGGAAACACCGAGGTTGATTTAGTGGACTACTTTTGCAGCGACGGAACGAACCAACATAATTTGCCTATGTGGTTGGGGCAGGCACCGGGTGCAGCTATTATGAGTTTGGGTAGTGTTAAGATTAATACCGCTAACGACGATAATAGCCCGACATCTAAGGTAAACATGACTAACTATTTAGTTGTGTCGGTTAATGGTAATGGAAACAACAAGGAAGCAGAAACATACCCTAATGTTACCGACATACAGAAAAATATACCGTATGCGGTTTACATTGGTAATAAGGCAGGTGGCGTTTTTTCGCCGTCAGACAAAGACACTACTAACTATATAGTATTGTCCGGCAAACTTATTTTAAATCCAATAATGGCGACTACTGGTAATTTTTCCAGTATGCGTGAGAAGATGGGGGACAGACCGCCGTACCAAGGTAGCGGAGGTGGAGGCGGAACAACACCGCCACCAATGTATTTTTGGCACAAGACCGTACCAAGCCGCAACAACAAAGATGGGCGTTATTATACACGTCGTTACTGGAGAGCCGAAAGACCAAGCGAGGAAGTAACATGGAACGAAAGCGGCAATAACGGTTTTTATCCATATACAGGCGAAGGCCCGGAGGAGTACGAGTTCAATTATAGCGCAGTTGGGGACGGCAGCGACAAGATAAGTAAGGTTGCAGTATTGGCGTGTATGCTGATTATCGGCGATAAATGCGTAGTGGAAAAGACGCCCGACAATGATCAAGGTGATACAGACGAGAACGGCAAACCTATTCCATACACGGATAAAGAGGAAGAAACCTACAAAAATTTTGTGTGGAAGCCATACAAGGAACGTGAGCAATGTAGTAGTGATGATGAATATTATCAGCAGTCGTTTACTATTGGCATAGACCCTAAGCGAGGTGACAAGATAATAGGACAGGAATTTGATTTACAAAAGACTTTTTCCTATACAATCGGAATCGACGCAGAGGGAACGGGCATAGCTATTAAGAAGAAAGACAAGATAAGTGGGCAGGTTAGGTTTATGATATTAGGCCCTGTTAATGCTACATGGGACGTTATCACACGCCGCCACCCTACCTTTTTCAGGCATACAAAGTGGAGCAGCTCATCAGTACCGCTTTTAGCCCATGTTAGTAGCATCCTGATAAAGTCGTTTGAGGTTAAAGTTTATAGTGATAATGGACTAATCAGTAATGGCAATGATGATAACGATATTATCTATATGAGCGACACCAAAGAAACCTTTGTAAACAAAAAGGACGATTTGGAGTTTAAGATAAATTCGGCATTGACCGCTACGGAGTGCGCCCAGTTGGGAGTTAGTAACACGGTGAAGTTATCCACGCCGCTGAATATATCAACCGGGGACGGAGTGTTAGAGGTGTACGACCGAAACGGCAACGTTAAGGCGAAGCCCGAACAAATCTACGTGGATAGTTATTATACTGAATACCATAAGCCACGTATCGTAATGGAACAGAAACTAAGGGACATTGATAATGTTGTTAGCCTGTTTAATCATTACCGCCACGAGGCTTTGAACAAAGAATTTTTCGTGCAGGGCATCGGCAGAAACCTTATTGAGGGACGTGCCGACCTCACATTAAAGGAGATTGGCACATGATCGAAGTTAAGCAGATAGCGAAACCCAGAAACAGCGGCAGCGGTGGAGCATCCACCGGAGGCGGCAGCTATGGAAGTATCGGCAAAATGACCGAGGAAGCCAAGCACGCAGCCAAAGCCGACATAGCAACGCACGCAGAGCAAGCCGAGTACGCAAACCGTGCCGGATATGCGAGCCGTGCCGCCTATTCCGATTTAGCCGGAGACGTTGCAGAGGATAGCCCGATTAACGACCGCTTTTTGTCGAAGATTACCGCCGACATAGCAAAAGGGCACATTACTTTTCAGCAGGGCTTAACGGCTATCGGTTTGGCAATATTCAAGGACGGCGCACACTTTGGCGAGTTTGTCAAATCCCTGTATGCAGGTAAGGGCGCAGGTATTGACGCACAAGGTAACGCCGAGGTGGAAAGCCTAAGAGTGCGCAGCTACTTTGAGTGTCTGGAATTGATAGTAAACCGATTGTCTGCAATCGAGGGCGACCAACTTCTAACAGAAGCGGACACAATCGAAAGCGTGGACGATTTGGGCGATGGTTGTTTTGGTTTGCACCTGAGAAGCAAATGGGACGGATATTTTACCGCCCAAGCCGAAAACAATGTGCTTAAAGGTATCATCAATACTTTGGCGCAGGGAAGCGGCAAGTATTACACGGCATGGTTTAGAGTTAATAGCGTTAATACCGCTAACAACTACATAGAGGTGACGCAGTACCCGGACACCGAAGTACCAAGCGGCAAGAATTACCCACCATGCGAAATGATGAAGATTGCACGATGGGGAAACCAAACGGACACGAAACGGCAAGATTGTTTGTATCTATCGAGCACAGAGGGGCGCATCGTTAAGCTAAAGGGAGTGACTAAGCCGATTTTGGATAACGCCAACTATGGTGCAGCTTTCGGCAGTTTGCCCGAATTTGTGTACGAGTTATTGGACGATAACGGCAACCCTTTGCCAATACGTGATGGTTTAGACTATATGTATATACCGGGTATCGTCACAATGGACGTTATCAGACTTAACAAGTGGACTGGTAAGCCGTTGGTTACGTATGTGGATCGTGGGGCGTGGACGCAAAGCGGTAAGTACTATTGCGATGCTATCAACCCGGACACCGGGGAGTATGAGACATCAGACGTATGGTTTAATGGCTGCAAGTACAGATGCTGCAAGAACCTCACAACGACCGCCCCGGCATGGAATAATACCGATTGGGCGATGATCGAGGGAAACCCAGACTTTGCCGTAGATTTCCAAGAGCCTGAAAGTATCTTAGACCCGGACAAAATAGACCTCACGCTAACCATCGTGGCGACCCTGTATAATATGAATATTACAGATGATATTTTGGATGCAGACGTAATGTGGACGAGATACAGCGAGGACGCAGAGGGAAACGAGAGAACGGCAAGTGACAACGTTTGGAGTTTGCGCCACGCCAATACCGGAAAGTCTTTACACCTCACAGCCGAGGACATAGACTTTAACGGCTATATGCCTAAAGTTATACGCTTTACGGCTACCGTTACTTTACGTGACGGCATGGGCAACGAAGCAGCAACGGCGGCAGTCAGTTACGAGTATTAATTTAAACATAGCGCAGTTATGAAGACAAAAAGATTTGATTTCAACTTTAAGCCACTGCAAATTAATGTTAGTATGGTGGTTGAGGGCGGCGTATCGGATAGTCAGAACTACGACGCAGACACCGACACATATACGCCCGATTACACTATAGACGCATCTAACTTAATAGTGCAGCCAAATATCAGTAGGCTTGATAAAGACGAGGTTTTAACGCCGGGCTTGATTAATCAAGACCTCACTAACGTAGTCTGGTATGAGGTGAACAAAGGAGCGTCCGACACCGTGATAGATAGCACTAACCCAGACTTTGAGGTAATCAGCAAGGGCGCAAAGGCAGGACGTATCAGGATCAAGAAGAACGCCAAACCGCAGATACCTATGAATCTACGATTTGAAGCCGACTACAAAGACCCACGTACTAATCAGGTGTACCACATCATCAAGCCGCACCAAGTGCAGTGCAAGAACGCCACAACATACACGCCACTTCTGGTATTGGATGCAGCCGCCCAAACTATCTACAACCCATTGAGCGACCCGGACACACAGACGGTACACGCATCATTGAGATTGGGCGTTAATGAGTGCCCGGAGAATAAGCGTTTGTTTGTTTGGGAGGTAATGCGAGAAGACGGAACATTTACCGCCGTAGGCAGCGACACCACGTTAGACTATGACGTAGTAGTGGCAGCAGACGGAAATAGTTGTACCGTTAATCGTAGTCTCATGGGTACAGAGCTTTATTTAAGATGCAGGGCGAAGTATAGCCCGGATGGAAACCCAAGCGGCGTAACACTATCGGACAACGCCCCTACTAAGTTAGTGGCATTTATTCGTAGAATCCCAAAATTTGAGTACGACATCGGCGAACTACCTACCAACCTACCAAGCGGTTTGTTAGAGATTGCGCCAACGGCGAAGATTTGGAATACTAACGGCATGATCGACAACCCGGAACGTGAGTTATTGCCGCTTTGGTATGTTGCAACAAATGCGCAGTCAGGAACGCTTAACTATTCGCTCATAGCACATGGAATGAAACCGACGCTTTCAACAGGAAAGGTTAGCCAGACGTTAGGCGGTGTTTATGGTTTGGACGTTAAGGACGTTGGCCCGGCATGTGCATGGGAAGACAGCGACGGCGCAGTATTCGTTGATGCAGACGATAATGTGATATTAATCAAATAACAATTTAATCAATATAAGATTATGGCAAGATACATTAAAGCAAATCCATTGGTTGCACGATACTTGCAACTGGAAAACGACCGTAACATGGTAAGTGATGGCAACTATCTGTTTTGGCAAAACGATATGTTGAAGTTTGGCCCACTAACCCAACTTAACGACATATTGGTTAAGATTGGAGGTATTGCACTTATGCCACATGAGGCGAGAAGCGAGCAGGACGGTACTATTTGCCGACCTTTGCCAATGGCAACCGATGCACGCTTTCAGCAGCCTATTAAGGCTAACGTTAATGATGCTATCGTAGGTGGCGACACTAACACCGAGCAGGGCGCAGATGGTGAGGGTGAGAACAGCGAGAGCACCGACAATGGCGGCAACAGCAACGAGGGCCAGGCCAACGAGGAAAATGCGGAGGGCGACCAACAGCCGGAAGCGTCAGAGAGTGAGCAAACAGAAAGTGAAACCAAAAAGTAAGGAACTATGAGCAAAGCGAGTACAACCCGAACGATTAAGTTTATTGCAAAGGCAGGAACTTATACGGCATTGATCATGTGCCCAGATGGTGACATCTACCAAGAATGGGAGGGCACGGAATCCGACGTTACTAAGGTGTTCCCAAACTTTGAACAGACAAAACCGAAACTTAACTTTGTCTGTATGAGTAGCCGAGTAGCCGAGGGAGTGGCAACGCCTGATAGTATGCAGTACTTTTTTAATGGTACGAAAATCGAGTTTAACGGCGATACATCGAGCGGCATTTTTGCAGGTTACTTTAAGAAGTTTGCGCCAAGCGGCGACAACATCTACTATGGTTTACAGATTGTTAAGAATTTGGTAGAAATCGCAGGTTTTGCCCCTGTAACTATCAGAATGGTGGCCGCTATCAGCTATGGCACGCAAAGCGATAATATCCAAGCTACCTATACTATCCCAGTGCAGAAAGCAACAGGTACAAGTTATCGTGTTACAATCGGGGCAGGAGATAACAAGGGCTTTGTTATTACCGACAAGGGCGGCAGTTGTGTTTTAAAGGCAATGGCATACAAAAACTACGAGGAAATCACCAAAGATTTAACCTATGTGTGGGAGAAGATGGGAGCCAGTGGTTGGGAGGTAATCAACGGACAGACCGCCCAGACGCTTACAGTGTCAGGCAGCAGCATAGACACATACGGAGAGTACCGGGCAACAGTTAGTCGTAGTGGCGTTGAAATCGGTAAGGACATACAGGGCGTTATGGACGCATCCGATCCCTACGACATCGACGCACGCCCGACACCGGAAGACGAAGCGATAAGCGAAGATGAAAGCGGCAACGGCAAAGTAACCTACACGCCGTGGATCGTCAAGCGTGGAACTAACACGCAAGCAATCAAAGACGCTAAGTTTTTCTTTGTTGTGAAAGATGCAGCAGGTGTTTACCTCAATAGCAAACAAGATATGAGCACAGCGGTTGCAAGCTATGCCGTAACACGTGCTATGTGCTTACAAAGTGGTGGAGACATCAGCGTAACGATAACATCAGAAAGTTAAGCCTATGGGAGTTTCGGTAACAAGGTATGTTAAGTTTATACGCAAGGGAAAGGGCGTAATTGTCGCCCAATCCCGAAGCGTATATAACAATACCTACAAGGAGTGGACGCAGTTCTACGGACTTAGTGGCCGGTCAGTCAATTGGGACGGAATCATAAATGTATCTGATTTTTCCGTAGGCGACACGATGGTTATTAATGGCACGGTATCGGACAAACAACGTATTACCATCAGTCTTTACGCTAAAGTAACGGCAATCGACACAAACCGGGCTATAATAACGGCTCAATCACTATACTACATTGCAAGTGGTGAGAATGGAGAACACGGAAACGACGGCGTGGACGCAATAACCATTGACATTACGCCACCGATCATTTTACACAAAAAGACGGCCACTAATACCTCATACGCAGTTACCATTAAAGTATTTGAGGGTACAAAGCAACTGATAAGTAGTAACGGCAGTGGAAGCAGCTTTAAGTGTAACGTGGATACATCTAATTTCCCGACGGGTTTAAAAGGGAACACAGTAGCAGGCACAAATGTTTATACGCTTATTTTGGTGGTAGAAGCAAATTCCAATCCAAGCAAAGATATAGCAATATCTATTGTTTGCCGGGGCGTGACGCATAAACGCACCGTGTCATTTAAGACTGTAGCCGATGGGCAACCCGGAGCTAAAGGCGACAGAGGCCCGGCACTACGAGGCCCACAAGCGTGGAGCGATTGCGCCGTAGGCTATATATTTCAGTCGGGAGCAAGTGGCAAGGAATACAAGGACGTAGTATTGTATGGCAATAACTATTATTCTTGCATCAAATCGCACACCAAGACAGGCAAAGAAACCGGAGCTAATAATACGCTTAGTACCGACTATTGGAAGTTAGCCGACAAACTGGAAATAGTGGCTACAAAGATACTGTTAGCGCAGTACGCTTTAGTCAAAAATTTGGGGGTTGAGGCTATCGACATGAAAGATGCCGACGATAATATTATCTTTCAGGCAAAAGACGGCGAAGTTACTTGCAACAAAGGTACTTTTAATAACATTACGGTAAAAGGTAATAGTACTTTTGAGGGTTCAGTGAAAGCCAATATGTTTTACGGAACAGTCAAAAAAGTAACGCCCGGCAGTACGTACACAATAGACCCAGTAAACGAGCCGTACAACTTCTACTATGTGGAGAATCCGACTAAACGGACGTTTATAGTTTTGCCAAAGGCAGCTAACTATGAGGGCTTAGAGATTAATATCTTTACCAAATCGTTGCCGTCGAGTTCTTTAAGTTATCGTACGATCGTTAAAGCACAGGCTAATGACGATCTATATGTTAAGCAAAATGCTGCCATCGTGTCAAGCGACTTAGCGGTAGAAAAAATTAATGTTGGGTACACCAATTTTAAAAATGATAGCGTTACGACGGCAACAGATAGCTACATACGCTTTAAGTGTATTGGCGGCGCATGGTATGCAATTAGCGGACAATTTACAGGAGAATAATTTAGTAATACAATTTAGATTATGGCAGTAAAGAAAACAAAAAAGTTGAGTGGTCAGTCAACAGTAACGACCATCAACAACGACCAGAAATTTCCGGTAACGGACGCAAACGGAAAGGTTACGCTTATTTCATTGGCTAACCTCAAAACCGCTTTATTGGCAGGTATGAACCTTAACGGCTTATACGATGGTATCTTTATTATGTATCACCGTAAAAGCGATGATTACCCACTCATGGTTAAGCCCCATAAGTGGACATCGTTACAGAACAGCGGCGAAATTGCCGACGGTGTGGTAGTTGTTGAGGGCGGCAAAATCTTAGCCGTAGCCCCTACCGAATCAACTTCTAAGCTAACGTGGAGTAGCGCAGCTATCAGCGGAGGCGGTACGACAACAACCGATCGTGTTACAGCGATGAACGATTGGAACGGCAAGGCAAATACGGCGGCTACTATCAAGGCAAGCAAAGCCAATGCAATTACCAATACGGCGCAGTATGCACCGGGCTACTGCAATCTGTATAGCCGTGCCAACGCTAACGGCGAGGGTTTGACAGCAGGTAAATGGTGGTTGCCATCGTTGGGAGAAATGTTTATGATTTATGCCAACATGACAAAAATCAATTATGCTTTGTCCCTGATTACCGGAGCCACCCAGTTAGTCGAGGATTGGTATTGGACTTCTACCGAGAACAGTGCTACCCTCGCATGGAGTCTGCACCTCGGCGACGGTAATGCGAACGGTTGGGGCGCTAAGGCCAGCGACACGGTCAGAGTTAGGGCAGTGTCAGCATTTATTGTTTAATTCTTAATTTCTTAGTCTTTAACCTTTAGGTACGGCGAAAGCCGTACCATTATAAGGCAATTTAATAAACAAGCAATGGCGGTAAAATTAGTTTCAAGTACAAAGATTTATTTAGATGCACGCAAGTTGTTAGACATCATTTTGGATATAGTGCCCAATTTCCCACGTGCCTACAAATTCACCATCGGGGCAAAGCTGCAAGAAATTGGCGTTAATCTGATGCAGGAGATAGCAGCGGCGTACATCAATAAAGACAAGTCCGAGACAGTAAAGCACCTAACCGAGTTTCAGGCAGAGTTTGAGACAATGAAAACGCTAATGAGAATTGCCGGAGAAAGGGAGTGGATAAAAGGCAGAGGAAAGTTTGCAAGTATCATCGAGTTAATGGACGAAATAGGTAAACAATCGTCAGCGTGGAAAAACAAAGTAGTTAATACGCTTTGTAGCCAGAATCGGAATGTTACGACAGACCGAGAGCGCAGTTTTCCGTAATAAATGGGGTTTATGCCGTCATTTACGGCTAAGAACAAGATAATAAACCACAGATTGCGGCCACCGAGAACAGTGCTACCAACGCATGGAATCTGAACCTCAACGACGGTAATACGAACAATTGGAACACTAAGGCCAGCAACACGAACAGAGTTAGGGCAGTGTCAGCACTATTTACAGAAGACAGAAACGTGACAAATGATAATATACAATGGTAACGACAGAGTGGCTTTTAGATGCTTACTTTGATTGCCGTCATAGCAAAAGACGAACAGCAAGTGCAGTAGTTTACGAAATGGACTACGAAAGCCGTTTGATCGCTTTGCGTGATAGAATCAATAACCGAACATACCAACCGGGTAAGTCTATTTGCTTTGTCGTAACACGCCCAAGATACAGAGAGGTATTTGCAGCATCCTTTGAGGATAGAATCGTACACCACTACATAGCTTTGCGCCTAACGCCACTATTTGAGGAAATATTTAGCGAGCGTACATTTAATTGTAGGAAAGGCAAAGGGCAGCTTTATGGTATTAATACACTGAAAGAAGATATAAGGCAGTGCAGCAATAATTATACGGAAGATTGCCACATTATGAAACTTGACTTAAAAGGTTTCTTTATGAGCATCGACAAAAAGTTATTGTCTGAAATGGTAGATCGTTTTATAGTCAGGTACTACAAGGGCGAAGACATAGACGATTTGCGCTACCTTTGCCGTGTCGTTATTTTGCACAGCCCCGAAAAGAATTGTGAACGGCACAGTCCTTTGAGCTATTGGGAGAAGTTGGATAAGAACAAATCACTATTTACAAATGGTGAGGGTAAGGGCGTAGCCATCGGCAACCTATTTGCCCAGATATTCGCAAACTTCTTACTTAATACGCTTGATTGGTTTATCGAGAATGAGGGTATAAAACATCATGGCAGGTATGTGGACGATTTCTATTGCATCCATAAGGACAAAGAAAAGCTATTGGCGTTAATGCCTAAAATCCGTGAGCTATTAGCCAAGTTGGGTTTAAGACTGAATGAGAAAAAGTTTTATTTGCAACATTACAGCAAAGGCGTGGAGTTTACCGGGTCAATAGTCAAACCCGGACGTGTCTATACCTGTAACAGAACAATAACAAACTTTGTCGCAGCGGTCAGACGACTAAACAAGGCAAACAACGAGCGTCAGGTATTACACGCAGTATGTAGTATCAACTCATATTTAGGTTTGCTACGGCATACCAACGAATACGCCACACGTCGCAAGGTGTTAAACATGATCGAGCCACACGTATTTAAAGAATATGTGTACATCAAAGGGCACTACGAGGTATTGGCAATTAAGAATAAACATAAATTGAGGTATCAAACAATGCAAAGAATTAGAAATGGCGACTACTGATAAAGCACCCATTACCCTATCATCCGATAGGTTAGATATGGACTTATTTAGATTGCTACTTACAAGGTATGTAGTAGTGACCGAGCAGCGAGACGGAAAAGTGATTTATGAACTTAACAGCATCGAGCATTATGCAGATAATTGAAATAGTAGTATCGGTTATTACCGCTTTGGGCGGTTGGGAAATGATTAAATACTGTATGAATCGTAAAACCAACCGCCGAAAGGAGGAAGCCGAGGCCGACAACGTAGAATTTAACGTTTTGCGTGAGGCTATGGACTTTTTGCAAACTCAACTCAAAGATAAAGAGCAACGATTTGCAGAGCAGACCGATTTAGTGAGAAAGCAGAATTTAGATATTTTGCAGCTCAACAAGGAAAAGGCGCAGTTAGAATTAGACCTACAACGCTATAAGTGTGTAATTAAGGGTTGCACTAAACGTGACCCACAAAATGGTTATTAATATGAGAAAGATTAATGAGATCATCGTACATTGTACGGCAACCGCCGAGGGCAAGAACTTTAAGGCGGCAGACATCGACCGTTGGCACAAGGCTAAAGGTTGGAACGGAATCGGCTACCATCATGTAGTAGATTTGGACGGAACGGTAGAACCTGGCCGACCAGAAAGCGAGGTGGGGGCGCATTGCCTGAAACACAACGCTAATAGTATTGGTGTGGTGTATGTGGGCGGTTTGGCATCCGATGGGAAGACACCAAAGGACACCCGAACACCGGAGCAAAAGGCGGCTTTGGTAAAGTTGCTTACAGAGTTAAAGCACCGTTACCCTAACGCCGTGATCCACGGACACCGAGACTTTGCAGCCAAGGCGTGCCCATGCTTTGACGCTACCAAGGAATACAAGGATATTAAGTAATGAGCCAATGAAGAAGTTTATAACTATCTGTATGTGCCTGTTAGCCCTGTTTGGGCTGATAGGCTGCAAGACTACCAAAAAGGCGGTATCGGAATCATCCACAAGCGCAAGAGAGGAAACCGACACCACCAAGTTAGCAACCGATAGCATCCACGTAGGTACTATCAAAACCGACAACCGGATCACACTAACGTATTTTAGCGATTGGGGGTACATCGAGTTTGCCAATAATGGCGGTACGCTCACGATCGACACTTTGGGCAACCTGAAAGCCGAGGGCGTTAAATCATACCAACACGGCAAGAAAGCCGCCCAGAAGAAAGCCGAGAGTATCACCCAGAGCAAGGATAGCACCGACACTCATAAGCTGCAAGCAAATGGGGTGCAGAGCCGAGACAACAAACAAGCCAACAGAGAGCCACAGAAACAAGGCGTGAAAGCCTTAAAATGGTATCAGCGTACAATTTACCATATCGGCTTTTTATGTTGCGTAGCGGCGATTATATACGCTATATTCTTATATCTACGAAGAAAAAAATAAAATCTATTTTCTTAATAGTGCAAGCCCGGAGCCGACCGAGAGGTTAGCCCGGGCGATTTGCTTTACCCAATACGTAGTCTATAACTTTGCGGTTTGCGGCATCTACTTTATCTCTATTATACTTTATATACACACCTGTAACCTTTGCGCCGTGGGAGTGTCCCAAAGCCTCACTGATAGTGTCCTTTGGTATATCCAAGTCGGCGGCATACGTAGCCCAGGAATAGCGAGCCCAGTACAAAGATAGCCCCTTTTCCAAAGGTTGCATTTCTTTTCGATTATTCCCGGTAAGTATAAAGTTACCGTTATCATCCAACCGGGCAGGGCCTATTTTAGCCAGAGCGTTATTAACGCTACCCTGTAAGGCTTTATAGTCTTTGTACCTATCAAAGCAGCGTATAAGGTGCTTTTTGCCCTTATAGCGGTTTATAATCTCCATTGCTTCCGGCTCAATCTTAATGCTATATAGCTTATTTGTTTTGTGTCGGCGGTATTCCAAGCGACCATTAACGATGCTATCTAACGTGCAGTCGGCAAGATCAACCGTATTAATGCCTATCAGGTAAAAGGTAAGCATGAACAAATCACGATATTCAGGATAAAGCCCCTGTAATGGCAAGTCTATTAATTGCCTCATTTTCTCTATCGGCAAATCCCTCATACGAGTTTCTTCTATCTTAATACGGTAGTGCCTGAAAGGGTCATTAGTCGTTATATCGTGATCTATTGCCCAGTTAAACGCACGCTTAATAGCTTTCATGTACGCCGCTTTCGTATTAACGGATAGCCCAGACATTGACACGTAGAAATCATCTAACCACGTAGTCGTTATTTGCTCAAAGTGCAACTTTGCCGGATCATAGCCAAATGCCTGTATCTTTAACGATGCACTTTTGGTTATTCCCTTAGTGCGATCGGCACGCCCCTCACACATAGACGAAAATACGTCACTAAGTGTAGGTACATCAATGGTGGGCTTTTCCAATTCCAAGTCGGTAAGCATCTGTTTGATTTGCCTACGTGATAGTTTCGGCCATTGCCCAGTCTCTTTTAATTCCATGATGCGGTTAGTAACCATTGCGAGCATAGAAACGAGGGCGGCGTTAATGCGCCGTGCCCCTTTGCCGATGTATTGTTGTGTCCGGGCATCCCACTCACCGACCGAGGCATAGACACCAGTACTAAGATAGATGTTAGTGCCGTGCCCTACTATAATCTGGATTGGGTACGTACCATCTTTTAACGCCCTACGAACATCTAAGCGAAAACGAGATTTTGCCATAAGCCAGACTTAAAAATTTGCTGAAAATTTGCTGATTTTTGCGCCCAAACCTACCAAAACACACCACATTTCACCCATTTTTAGGGGTTTGGCGCAGTAGAAAAACCCCATTTTAGGGCTGATTATCAGGTGTTTGGCTATTAGAGCCGTGACACCACTTAATAATCCCATTTCTTTCTTATTTAATTAATTATCAATTAGTTACGTATTTACTATTTTCTTTTATCTAGAGTTTCAAGCCCGACTTTCCCAAGGCACCATAAACCACCTTGGCAACCAGAGGTTTGCTCGACTCCACATTCATGCCATGACCCAGACGTCCATAGATAAACGGAACCTCGAGACCTTTGATACAATAGTGAGTAATATCGGCCACCAGATCGATGTTATCAATATCAAACTCACCGTCTTCTCTTCCTTCGGCATAAATTCTTCTGAGAATCTCTATTTCGTCTTCATCGAAGTTCTTTCTTGCCTTCTCAACCATCCAGATATTCCGGAAGAACTCAGCACGGAGGTTACCGTTTCTTACAACCGTTTCCTTAATCATACTGAGATGAGTGTAGATAAGCTCGATGATTTTATCCTGTGGACGCATCTTGCAATTGGCAACCTCGTCCAACTTATCCGAAAGACGCTCCAACTCTGATTCTATCACAGCGTAATAGACATCCTCTTTCCTACTGAAATAAGTATAGAGCGTACGTCTACCCTTACCAGAAGCTACAGCAATATCATTCATCGTAGTATTTGCTATACCATTCTTGGCAAAGAGTTGTCGTGCGACATCTACCAGTTTTTGTCTTGTTTTGGATACTGACATATTGAAGCCCTTCCTTTTTTATTAATTGCACATAAAAATATTATTGTGCAAAAGTAGCACTTTAATTCGAATTAAACAAATATTTAATGTTAAATTAATAAATTAGGGCACAAAAAAATCGGATAAGATGTTGTTGACCAACTTCTTACCCGATCATTGTTGCGGCGGCAGGACTCGAACATGCGACCTCCAGGTTATGAGCCTGGCGAGCTACCAACTGCTCCACACCGCGATATAATCAACTCATTTCTGAATTGCGAGTGCAAAGGTACGACTTTTTTCTGACTCCACCAAACAAATTGTCAGAAATCTGCATATATTTAACAGTTATTAAGCAGAATAGCAACAAAACGTACCTAAAAGAGGAGAAAACTAGTAAAAAGCAAGCCCGATTGCTCTTTTTCAGGACAATCGGGCCTTATGAAAAAAGAATTACTTTTTCAAAAGTTTCATTACCTTCTCGAAATATCTTTGAGTACGCTTCTTGCTGTAATGATTACCGCCATTCCATGAACGGATTGCGTGCTCAATACTATTAAGAGGATTGTAGACACTCTGAATCAATAGAAACATTTCTTTAGATTTAGCTACATTATATCTATCAGCCAAAGTGTAGCGCTTCTTCGATTTCTTGCGCTTCAGAATATTATTACATTCTGCTACTAAAATTGGAGTGATCTGCATCACACCGACAGAGTTACCGCTCTTAGCTTTCGGATCACCCTTACTCTCTACCTGAATGATAGCCTCCATCACTGAAGTCCAGTCCATCTCGCTGGTAGAGGATACATTTCCTGATGTTGCAGCCGAAGCTGCATGAATCTCTAATGTCAGCATTAACATGCCAACTAATACCATTGCTATTCTCTTCATATTAATTGTTTTATGGAACCTGAAAAGCTGAAATACAACATCAGTGATTTCGCGGTGGCAACTTGTGAGAAAAAGAAAGGCTGCTCACCTCAGTCCCGTTAGATACCTTAATGGATACCTTCTCACACAACAAAAAGCACAAGATACTGGTATCCTTATTCTTATCGTTTGCAAAGATACAAAAAAAAATCGAATTATGCAAGTAATCAGCTGATTATCAGCGCATTTTCACGTAATTAAACACTTAATAACAGTTGAGTTTGATATAAATCAATATAAAGGTAAAAGAGTAAAAAGGAACTATAAAAGGTAAAAAAGTAAAAAGGTAAAAGGAGCTGTGCCCATCTATCTGTGGGAAAAAGCTGGGCGATAAGAAAGCAGAACTGTAGGAAAACAAAAAAGCCTCAGAAATCTTTCGAAATCTGAGGCTCTTGATAAAAGGA
>ENA-OZKW01000053-OZKW01000053.1-human-gut-metagenome-genome-assembly--contig:-NODE-53-length-35817-cov-36.672697_pt1 | contig 35817 bp, 41 predicted proteins | sample MGYA00244833_ERZ653778 | MGnify/ENA primary metagenome ERZ653778 (study PRJEB26926, sample SAMN06165284) | human gut metagenome | biome: ENVO:00009003; feature: ENVO:2100002; material: ENVO:00002003... | reverse complement strand
ACCTACTACTGTGAAATTGTTACTTGCGTTCATAATCTTAATTTTTAAAACGTTATTACTTAAATTTTACGTGCGAAATAACACCAACAAGGAGAAGGCGAGAAAAGACAAGAGATGACCCATATTATTTTCAAAGCCAGCCTGGTTGTTTTTGAAATAGGAGCCGCTGCACCCAAAAACAATGAAAAAAATGTGGAGACAAGCCCCCAGGGTGTGCCCTTGGCAGTCGCCGCTTGTGGTAAATTTGCAAAGTAAAATCAAGGGATAACGCTTAAGAAAATGAATGAACGCTCACCCAAAGAAACAAAAAAAGTAGTAGAAAAACAAAAAAAAACGTATTCCAACAAACAAACTTAGAGAACAGCAGCCCTGCCAAATCCCTGCGTATCCATCAACATCACCGAGAAAAGAGAGAATACTCCTAACCTCTTTTCAACCAGGTCTTCGAGTCCCCACCCCACGATGACCAGCCAATCCTTCCTAAAGGAAGGCAAGCTAAAGGAGGTGACATCCTAACAAAAGAGACCTGGCACAAGGATGGCAAAGAACTACCACCTTCCAAGACCAAGCCACCTTTCTTCCAAAAAGAGAAGCAAAAGGAAGAGGAGACAGCATCCCCCAAAAGCACTTCCTGTTTATTCAAGGTTCCCCTATCACTCAGGTAGCCTTGAATAGATGGTACAAAAATGAGCGTTCCCCCAGGAACACACACTTAGATATTACAACCCCAAAAAGGAATATATCATTAGAAACATCCTAACCTGGATATTGCATAGTAAAATTAAGAAGGTGAAGGTTATTCAACGCTAAGTATTTGAACATCAAACAATGTCCAAAACAAAGCGAAAAGAACAAAAGTATCGTTTGAACTGAAATAATTCCCCTCTTTTCTTTGGCGGATTCAAGAAAAAGACGTAACTTTGCGGCGTAAACAATAAAAAATGAATAATGAGCATGATGGGAATATTACAAGTTGCCTCTTATATATACAAGCGCTATATGGATGATTTTGGCGTTCGTATTGATGAAATGAAGTTGCATAAGCTACTTTATTTCACGCAGCGTGAGTGCTTGATTCAAAAGGGTGAACCTATGTTTGAGGCACATTTTGAGGCTTGGAAATATGGTCCAGTCATGGTTCAGATTCGCCAGTATTATAAAAATGATTCTTTCCCTGAATTGATGGATAAAGAGCAGGTTGTACAATATGAGCCAGTGTTTGATATGGTATTTAAAACTTATGCTCCACAGAAGTCTTGGAGTTTGAGTACTTTGACGCATGGAGAGTATTCTTGGAAACATGCAAGAGAAGGCTATGATGAACTGGATTCATGTGAGGTGGAGATGAAAACAGAGGACATTATGGTTGATGCTAACAGGGTTCGTGAAAGACGAGCTGTTTTGCGTCAATTAAATCTTTATACTGCATAACCATGAGAATAACTGAGGAACAAATGGCTTTGATACGTTCTCTTCATTGTGAACGACTGGCTTCTAATGAAGAGAATTTGCGATTGATAGATTCTTTCTATAGCACTCGCAACAACAATGTTGCGGAGGCTTTGCTGAATGAGGCTTATCAAGAAGATGAGTCTGGTGTTGTTGCCTATTATGTGGTGAAAGATAATGATGACAATGTGCTGTTCTTCTTTTCATTGAAGTGCGGATTGTTGTTTGACGAATTCATAGAAGGTGAAAAATTAACAAGGCTCAAGGAACTTTGTTCTACTTTGTCTGAAAAGCTGAATAGAGGAAACGTGCCAGAAGAAGATATGGATGGATTGAAAGCCATTTTGGAATCTGTTAGGGCAAAAAAAGGATTGAAGAAAGATGAAGTGGCTCGTATCCTTCATACTACAACAGATTCCCAGGAAATCAATTCTATTTTCGACAAAAACATCAAGAATGTGGGCAAAACCTTTGCTGGTGTGGAGATTGTGCATTTCTGTGCCAATGATGATTGTCGTGAAGTTTGGGATAAATATAATCTTGACCAAAGTCTGGGAGCAATCGTCTTTTGGCATTTTATCGTTCCTTTGATTTTTGAGTTGAGAAAGATTGTTGGTTGTGAATATCTTTTCTTATTTGCAGCTGATTGTGACCCTGATGAGCATCTTGTGAACTATTATAGTCAAAAGTTGAAATTTAAGAAAGCAGATGAGCATAGTGCAGCAATGCCGATTTATGATTTTACATGCAAGTTCATGTATCAGGAAATTGCGGAATTAGAAGAGAAGCGAATGAAGTTCTATGAGAACTTTAATCATGACGAAGATGCTGTCTAACCTGGATATTGCATAGTAAAATTAAACATGTGAAGGTTATTAAACGCTAAGTATTTGAACATCAAATAAAAAACTAACCTTCACATGGACAAAATTAATAAACTTCCGGTTATATAACCAAACAAAATCGGTAGGAATTACTCTTCCTAGTGTGAAGAAACTCTCAGCTGTGGCAAAAACCAAAAGTTTACTCCTCTCTTCTTTCCGAGGCATGGCAATCTTGAAAGAGGCAGAGAAGCGACTTGCTTTGGCCAACCAGCTTGCATCTTGGCTTCATGACAAACGTGCAGCCCATTTAGTTCGCCATTCGTTTGAAGGACAGATATTGACACGTATATTCCAAATCCGTTTGGGTTACAAAGATACCAATGACTAGCTGATGATATAGTTATCATATCGGTTTCAGTCGATAAGTACCCAACCTATTTCTAGCAAATATCATCCCCACAATGAAACTGATGCAATCTCAAAAACTTTTCTTCAGACAACACCTCAAAACAATGCTCTCCTGTACAATGCCCGGTATAGAATTCAACATAAGGATAACGACGCACTAATTCCGAAGAGATTTCCCGTAACTGCTCATCCGTCTCATAATGCTCGCTTAAATGACTGTCCAAAAGATGAAAGCCACCAAGACACAAACGAATAGGTTCCTGGATGGATTCCAAAATATTCAAAATACCGTTATGGGCACAACCTGTAAAGAGAACATCCCCCACTACAAATGCCAACTCATGATGGAAAGTATCCTTCACAAACTCCCCACTATCAGCCTTTATCAACAGCGTTCTATCGCCCAAAGGTTGTGCATGATGATGAGCCAGATGAGCATAGATATGAATACCATCCACATAAGAATCCTCTTTGATGAAAACAAACCGATCTCCATGTTTCTGAAAATCCACATCTCCTGTAATAGAATGCAGATAACGCCTGACAGAAGCATATTCAGCCCCAGGAATCTCAGAAGACAAAATTACCTTTGCCTTGTGATTCATCTCTAAAAAGGCAGATAGCCCACCAATATGATCATTATGCCCATGCGAAATCAGGCAATAATCCACCTCACCTAAATCTACACCCAGTTTCTCAGCATTAAGCATGAACAAGTCGGAAGCCCCGGTATCGAGCAGATACCTTCTTCCCCCATATTCCATATAAGCAGATAACCCATGCTCCGTCCCGAGCAAAGGGGTATCTGTACGATTGTCACTCAATATAATGATTCTTCTTTCCATTCTTTCCTATTAACATCCGAAATCTTGTGAAATAACTAGGCAAAAGTACAAATAAAAAACGAGATTCCCCCATTTTTAAGAGAATAATGACGGAGACTCGTTGTAAAATCTGCCGGTATTGCCAAAGATGTCGAAGTTTTTCCATACAATTCTAGTCTTGACCACGCTCAGCCTGGCAACAAATCTGATGCGACAGGCAGCTATAGATACAAGCTAGCCACCTCTTTAGAACTGCGGAGTTCATAACAGACACTATCTCCTGCCCTATCGCAATGCAGGAAAAGACAGAAAAAGGAGAAAAGGTTGAAGAAGTTGAAGAAGGAGAAATTGAAGTAGTAGTAGTAAAATAAAAGTCGTAAAAAAAAGAAGAAGTAGCAAATATAACAACAAATAAAATAAAAGTGCCATTAATCCAAGACTACCCAAAAGATAGCCTTGGAAAGATAAACATGGCAGATATTGGAAAGGAGGCAGATTCTATCATATCGCCTGCATGACCTCCTACCTATCTGTTAGAAGGTAGCCTACCCCCATTGCAACTCTCCAAACTTCTCCAAAAAATATAGATATAAAAAATCAGCCATCAGGCAAGCATCTGCGATACCTATTTCCGGCATAACCTTCCTGTTATGCCGGACGGCTGCGCCCTAAGAAAGCAGCCGAACCGAGGGGAAGAAACCCTAGATAGAGCCTCTCCCCCACTCCCTGCTAAAAGACAAAACCAGCAAACAAGTCCAACTGCAGGGTACCAGAAAGCCGACCCTTTAACTTCTTCACAAGTTTAGCTGCTTTCTTGTCTTCCTGTAGAAATCTGACCAGACTATTGATAGCCGTATCATGCGCCTCATTCTCGGAACGAAAAAGACCGGTAAAAAGACCTGGCAAGAAAGACCATCCCCTGGTTCCATAGCAAACAAAAACCCCATATGTCCACAATCCATTGGGATGCTGCAATATTCTAATTTCCAGGTTTTCCTCAATCTTCTCTACTTGAGTGCGTGGTTGCAAGTAGGAAAGTACGTCAACCCAAAGATACTCATTGAGTTTAAGTTCAGAAGGAGCACGGACATACCCCAACTGCTTGAGCTTTACATAATCACGTCTGGCAAACTCTATATGCCGATTTCTCATACTTGAGTTGTCTGCTGCAAAAAGACCTTCCAACTCCAAAATTTCATCATCTAAAATGTCAACCATGTTGAAAAAGTTGTGGCAAGGTGGTTAGCCTTGCCGTTTCCTTCTTTAATCTGTCACCCTATAATAATACTGTAGCTTAGCCCCTTTGAGATTATCCTCTGCGTAACAAGCTGCTGCATGATAATACTTATCGTAAAGTTTGGCTAGCTCCATGTTTTTTTCATACCACTGGGCAATCTTATGATTCAACACCATAACAAGTTCAGTAATGTAAACACAATTGTCTTTCCATTCATTGAACGCACGATGGAATGTGTCTGTAACGGCATCCCCTCCAAAAGCATCAGCTATGGAGAAATCCTGCCAAAATGTGGTACGTGGCTTGTAACCTGTCTCACTCTCGATGTTCCACATGGGAACCTTGATTTGAATTGTCTCTGTCATGTTCTTAATCCTTTAAAGTTCAACTTGAATTTATTCTGGATTTCAGATTCACAGCCTTTTTAAGACTTTTGCTATCGTAAAATCCGAGTTTTTTTAAAGTCATTCCGGCATACCCGTCATCACTTTGCCTTTTTACGTGCTTAAAAGATGGAAGGCTCAAGAAGTCAGAACACCCAACAATCTGTAGAGAATCTTTTCTGGAATACCCAATCTCTGATTGTGGAAGGCTGCTTGAAAAGATTCTCTGCAGATAACAGAAATGTGGTGTTTGGTATCTGACAAGCCTGCCATACCTTTGCACGTCAAAAAGCAACTGATGACAGGTAAGTCAGACAGAAAAAGCACGAGGTTTTATATCGATAGCAAAATTACCTATAGATATAATACATAGACAAACAACGCAATAGTATAAAAAGTTAATTCTGTTTACATTAGAAAAAAACAAGGAAACATCAGTACAGCTTAAGACAAAAAAAAGCCATTGCCTAAGATCCAACAATCTCAGTCAATGGCCAACCCTATCTCTTAGCAGACATTTTACTTAAATGCCTGAATATACTGCTTTAAAGCATCACGTAATATCTCTTCACAACTCTTTTTTGTCTTAATCTTAGTGAGCATAAGCTGCTCATAATCTTCATCAGACAAATAAGTCTGAACACCATGCATAGTGGCTCTTTTCTCTGCAAGAGACATCTTCTGTTTCTTAACAACAGGCTGTTCATTACCAGGACGTACTGCCTGATTCATATTACTAAACGCTGCGCGAAAATCCTTTCCTGCCATAATTCTAAATATTTATAGATTAAACAATTCTTTAATTACTAAAGAGTAGTCATTTGCTGCTGTACAATAAGGTGAATATGAGAACAGGTCAGTCAGCTCTGTCTGCGCTTCATTTACCTTGATGCAACGTCGAATACCATGCGACAAGACCTTATCACCATATATATCTTTAAGAAAACCCAGCGCCTGACGGACAATGCGAGGTCTCTCATCCAGCATTACAGGTAACAGACCTAATAATTCAAGATCTTTATTCAAGGCAAATCTGCCATTCTTTACCTCATTCAATGCTCCAAGAATGGCAGCCAAACCATTCACAGAAAGTCCTTCCATCTGAACTGGTATAAGCAAATGACTGGCAACAACCATAGCATTGTAAGTTGACTGAGACAATGCTGGAGGGCAATCAATGAAGATATAGTCAAAGAAATCTATAGGATCAGTGATACCTTCACCGGTAAAATCTATGCAAGGACTGCTGATGCAAGCTCCTAACACTTGACGAGGAGATCCGGTATTCTGAAGGAAAGGATCAACATCCTGCATTTTTGCAGAACCTGGAACATAATACGCACCTATCTTAGACTTGTATATAGGAAGACCCTTACAAGCAATCATAGAATCAAAAACAGTAGCACAACCTTCTGGAGCATGGTTCAAAAGGGTTAAGTTACACTGAGGATCCAAGTCTATCTCAAGGATTCTTAGATTCTTATCCTTTCGGAGCATACCAGCTGCAAGATTTTGCACTGTAGTCGTTTTGCCAACGCCACCCTTATTATTGACGATAGCCAAGATCATTTTCAGTCTATTTTCCATATCTTTGACTTTTAATTATTAATTTATGGTGCAAAGATACATTAAATAATTGAAATAAACAAGAGAAATCGCAAAAAAGATTGTTTTCAAACATAATATTTTGCAAACATATTTGTATACATATAAGTTTGCAAGCATCAAACAACTTATATTATACTATTAATCAAACTTTTATAAAAAACAATTAAAAAGGTTTTCAAACATACATGCTTTATTGTTTTACGGCTTTCAGTTTTACAAACAGCCAAACATACTGTCTTTCAAACATAAACGAACTGAGTATAAAAAAAAGGAACAGTTAAGCAACACTATAAAGAAAAGTAGAGCTTAGTAGTTCCAGACGGAAACATATACCTCCCTACTCCAATCTATTAACATCAACAAGAAACATACTTCCCCAAAAGTAACATACATAGATCAGAAAAGGAAAGAAAAGGAGATTGAAGATAATTGATGATAGCAATACCAAACAAAATCTAGTAACACCAGGATAAAACTGTTAGGAAACATTCAGGAATACAAACTTACGAAAAAAACATGGATCCTTGTTCCATTCATCAAAATGATTTTAAAACAAATTATTAAATGAAAAATGTAAATTCTCCCCAAGAATGATTATCTTTGCAAAGCGTCTAATAGAAAGACCAACCGAGTGAAAGTTGGATGGTATTGTTCGTCACCCTCAGACACTCTCTGTCCAACCACCGAAAGAATTCTCGACCAAATTCTAACATACATGGTTGCGGTCTTACAAAAAAGATAGTAAATATGAAATGCATCACAAAGGTAATGAACCGAAATGCTAAATGCAAACATGTTTGCTTTCAATCATACACGTTTACATTATACATAGTTTGCCGACTATCAAACAATCAAACAACGAAAGAAAAAATGTAAGCTAGCTTTCAAAGGAACCAGTGTAAAAAAAACAAAAGACTTTGTTTAATTGAAATCAAACATACAGATAATCATATATACGTAATTATCGGTTTGCAAAGAACCAAACAATCAAACATACAAAATTACATGTATTCATGTATCCAAGCTAACAGATAAAACAGGAATGTAAAAAAGTTATAGAAAAAAAGAAACATGTAACCAAACATACAAGTTTACAAACAAATTTAAAAGACATAAAGAACATTTGATACGCCTGCAGGTTTTCAAACATTCAAACACACAAACATTCAAACACTCAAACGTACAAACAAAAAAGTAAGATCAAAACTAAAAAGAAACAATGAATTTCAAGTGATAAAGTACATTACAAATAGTAAAACAAAACAACCTAAAACTCTATAATATACTATAGAAAATACACGTATACAAACATACATGTTTTCATGTAAACAATATGAAAACACATTAATAAACTACATATCAGTAAGTTAACAGCTCAAAGAAACTCCAGAAAAACTAATTCTAACTTTCAAAGATACAATCTTTCAAACATGTTTGTTTTCAAAACAAACAAAGAATTCAGCAAAGTAGGAATATATAAATAAATATGAGAGAAAGTAAACAGGAATAAATAAAAGTCATAGTGTATCATGAATTTAAACGTATAAAAAACAAGGATTCAATGAAACATGTTTTCAAACATACAAAATAGATACCCAATTAAACTCATGTAACAGTTAACAGACTGAACCTGGATAAAAGGATTCTATTACAAATATTTTTGTTTTTTGGTTTACAAACATACATGTAAACAAACGATATTGAATAAAAGAGATAATAATATGATAACCCGTATTCTGACTTTATATCTTTCTAGTTAACATGTTTTCGGTTTTTCATGTTTAGAAGTAAACAGCTTCACATAATGCTTATTTTCAAACATTCAAGAAATTTTCCACAGAGTCAACAATATAATGAAAATCAGGCAGTAATACGGATAATAAAACATACTAAAACAAAATATCATGTTTACCATGATACAAAGAAACAAGAATGTTTGAGATCAAAAGAACAAAAATCAACCAGACAAACGAGCAATTAAACGAGCAAACAATATATCTTGAAAAAGAAAGAAGGAGAGAGCACAATGATATATAGAGATTCAAAAAAAATGGAAGAGTGACAAATGCAATACGTTTGCGTACGGGTTTTCCATTTATCTGTTTTTTTGTTTTCAAACATACTTATAAACATATACTATAGCTATATATCTATATATTAATGTATTAAAAAACACAATACAAATATACAAATATACTTGTTTATAGGTTTTCAAACTTTCAAACAGAAATTGAAAGTAAAAGAGAACACATCATCAGGTGAAAAGATTTGGAAAGCTCAATACAAAATAAGATAGTAAAGAATAACAAAAAGTATGTAAGATAGATTATTGATGGGGTAGGGTAGCAGGTATCTTATACAACTATGACAGTTAAGTCTGTCCAAATATAATTAATAAGCATCTGATACAAATTCGTGTTACGGCAGTCACAAATCATCTATGTAGCCACTTATATCTTCAATCATGAACTTTCATGGCAACAGTTCATAAGTTTCCAGAAGGAGTTTCTAACGAAAAATCAGAATTTTTATAAGCAGAGCCTTCAGATTCTGCAAGTCGCTTATCTTTTATATCCATTCATTCTACAATTGGATTGTATAACGCCGCAGTTCCGCCACAAAAAAAGTCCTCTGCAACAATCTTCTTTGGAACAGCGGCTTCTTGCATTAACTCCTCACCATGAAGAGTCGATAACCTGGCTGCAGCATCCTCCATCTCTTGTATCATTACTTCAGTCATATGTTACGACTACTAAAGTTGATTTACCCCATTCTTAATCTATAGTCAAGACTCCCTACTTTTATGTAGTTTTCAACAGACGATTCCATTCTCATGGTAACTATATAGGTTTACTATCGCCACGTTGCAAATACAATAAGCAAGTAGGGTAGGGGATAAACTAATTCCCATGCTCTGAACAAAATGGATTCTAAAATAAAGTAAATAGCGAACATTTTTATTTATTTTCAAACATGTTTGCAAACCTGCAAATAAGATATAATTCTATAGATCAGCTATTTACATCATACTACAATCAAGTAAGGTAACCTACATGTAAATGTGCTTACAAACTTTCAAACATACAAACTTTTAATGATAGCGTTCAATCAAGAATGTTATAGATGGGAAAATATCCAGATATTAATGCAAGTAAGAGGTAAAGGAAAATGCCGGAAATATGTTACAGAATAGGGTAGGGGAGAGGACAAAATACAACGAGAAAGGGCATGCCTTGCTGAAGACATGCCCCGTATATACTATTCTTCCTCAGAGATTTCAACAGATGGGATCTCACCAAGATAGGCTCCCATATCCTTCCTGTCTCTCCATACAAAAACATCATTGATAAAATTCATCAACTTCTCATGCTGCTCATGGATGCTATCAACAATTTGATTATAATAATCTAAATCCTCATCTTTAGAAGTAGAGGTAAGCTGAATGTTCAGGTCATCCAGAGCGTCAAGATGAGCATTGAGCTTGAAATACACTTGCTGATAATATTTCCTTTTCTCCATTTCCTCATGATGAGTAGATTCTAAAATCATTCTCAGACCTTCATCCTGTTCCGAGAAGTCAACTTCTTCTAGCGGAATGAATGCAGTGGCAGCTTCATCGCCAGCCAGGATGAAGAATACAACCAACCTATCTCTACCATGCCAAATGTGATGTGGGTCAGTTTGCAACCAATTCTTCACTTTGCGCACAGATGGAATGGATGAATTGAAACTAGAAATTATTTTCACCATAATCTTATGTATTAATCGTCAAACAATCTACCTTGTACTCCCTTACCTGGCTTTCCATTCATATACGGAACTCCATAATCTTCATAGAGCATCTTGCATACTGAACCACAGATTTTTCTCTCGTTAGTATCAAAATCATCTTTACTATATCTCAAGGCTATTTTCTTCAGCTGCTTGGCAATTTTCTCTAGAATTTCAATTCTTTCTGACTGCGAGTCAACTGTAGAAACAGATTTGCTGATGGCAGTGATATAATAGCTGGACTGCTCAACTCTGAAATGCGCACGAAGGAAGGTGTTGATCTGGGTGATGATCTTGGTCAGTTTTGCACCATAACCTTCAGACAGAATCTTAATCTGTGTTGGTGTAACCGGCTTCTTTGCACCAAGTCTTGCAGTATTACCATTTGTTTCAATGATAAAATAGTAGGCAGTAACTGCACCTCTGGAGTTCTTGCTCTTAACCTTATAATCAAAACAAACGTCACAAAGTCCCTTTTCGTAGAGTTTCCTGATGTCGTTCTTAGCCTTGTCAAGCACTCGCTTCTTGAAATCAGAACCATTTTTATACTGTTCTTTCTGGATAATGTTGCCCTTTTCATCCTTAATTTCTAGAAGGTTGAACATCTTCTTGATATCATGAACGGTCATGAAGAAGATCTTGTCTTCCTTGTTGCGATACTGACAGCAGAATTCATAGAAGCGTTGTGAGTACACACTCTTGAAGCTCATCTCGATATACATGTCAAAGACAGTAAATTCAGATGAGAGGTTGGTGAAGTAGGGGAGGAGTACTGGAGTAATACCCACAGTGTAGGTCTCTTGATCAGGATGCTCATCCACATACGACAATAAACCAGCATAAATGCGGTGACCGTCTTTGGAATGAAAGACCTTCTTTGAATCAGTGATGTTCTTTAATGCATTGAAGGCATAATCCAAGTTTGAGCTATGCCCGGATACACATTCAAGAAGCTGGCTACGAGTCAGGGTAAGCTGATACTTCTCTGGATGTCCATCTGGAAGATCCTTGTTTTTCTGTATACCACGAAGAATCTGCAACCAACAATTTCTCTCAACTGCAGAAAGATTGCTGATTGCCTGAGTAACATCGTTTGGCTGAGAAATAAAATAGTGTGGATTTTCTGCCAGAATCAATCCATCAACTTTCTTAGGACGCCCAGGTTTCTTCTTAGCAATCTTGCCTCCTTCATCGCCAGAAGGTATTACCTCTACAACGACCTCCTCAATTTCTTCCTTTTTCTTCGCTTTAGCCATAGCTGTATGATTTTAATTTTGGGTACAAAAATACACAATTTCTGCGACAATCCTCTTAAAAGAGTCGTAAATTACATTTTTTTAACCTCTAAAAGACAAGACAAAATTATAAAATCTAGAAACAATGAGTTCAAAAAGCAGGAAGTCATTCTATAACTAATTGAAAATCAATATAGCAATTTGAGTTCTGACCATAAAAAACATGGTATCAGATTAGAAAATAGATGCGACAAAATTATAAGTAAAAATAAGATTTTGAATTAGGTTGCGACATATATATAATATAGATTGTCGTAAACAAAGTTATTTCACAACTCTTCTTTTGAGTAATCTTTTATTATTATCACTTATAATTATATTGTTGTGTATTGGATTTAATTAATTTATTGGTTTTCGTTAAAGTAATACTTTAATATAGGTTACCTATCTTATTACGACAATATTATAAATGATAATTGTTTTTATAGTAAGAAAAGCCAGAGTTTAAAGGCAAAATCACGCTAAGTTTATAATTTTGTCCGGGCTTGAGTTTTAGGGATTGGGATATATTATATAAACTTTTGAATCTCTGAGGGTTAAAACATTGCTGCGACAAAATTATAATATATAGAAAGGAATGATTATCAATTTTTTAACTGGCACTTTGCTACGACAAAATTATAAAAAAAACAAAAAATATGATTTTAAAAACGACTATTTAATTATTATGTCGCAAATAAAATCATAATAACTATAATTGTGTCGCATGTGATGTGGCATATTATGGAGTATTCTTAATAAATAAAGGCTGTAAAAAGAATACTTTATTAATTGTATAGCGTGATTTTAGGGAGCTGGATGAAGAAAGGCTTTAAGGAATATTCCATGTTACTGCGACAAAATTATAAGCCAAATCTAATTCTACAGTTGAAGTATTCCATGATAGAAGTTAACGTTATAATTGTGTCGTAATGTACACCAAAAATCGAAGTATAAGATAATTATAATTTTGTCGCAACATGATTGTATTTGTTTGTTTATCAGTGAATTGAATGATTTTAATAAAGTAACTTGCGACAAAAATAGAAATGCCAAATAAGGCAGGGGATTACTATGTAATAAACCTGCGACAAAAAAATAAAGGAAATAAGATAAAAGTAGAACGTTTTACGACTTCGTTGTATTTTTGTCGCAAATAGGTTCAATTGGTTTATTATTCTGTCGTATGATGTATGTTCAGAGCCAATGAAATATATAGAAAGGTATGCAATAAAGTCTTTTGCTTCAATATGTTATAAGTATTTATAGAAATGTTATCGCGACAAAATTATTGGTTGAATTAGGCCGGAATAGCAGTTAACTCATGAATTTGCATGTTATGCGTGAGGATTATGACTTATATTAGAAAGAATAAGAAGGCCTTAATATAACACTACCTAACATAAAGATACATTTATTAACGCGCAAAAAAGTCTGTTCTTTCTTTATACGGCCTGGCTTTCAAAAACTTTCCCTCCATGAAGCTGGGAGTTTACTTTTTCTACATCATAACGAAGGAAGAAACACCACTATAAGTCCTTTTACCAGTCTGCTCTTTTTTAAATCTCTTTTTTTGGCTTATTCTTTTCAGTATCTGTAACTAACTGATTTATAATATCTCCCTTTAGCTACCTGCGACATAATTATAAGATGATGCGACAAAAATATAAACCCATCTGCGACATAATTATAAATCTTAGGTGCTTTGCTGCGACAAAATTATAAGGGTATAATATGAATCTAGATTAACGTTTTTTGCATATAAGATGGTTTGTTAGGATAGATGTGATTACTGGAAGTGGTATATTAGAGTAATCATTGTCCAATTAAATAATAGAAATATTCATATATCTATCTGGTAATCTGAATTTAGCAGGTATATTTTAATGAAACGAACTTGAATTGTTTGGCTCAAACTGTTCTTCTTTTGTCTTTAAAATGGCTTTGCTTACTATATATTATTTTGCCTTAATAGTATTCTTCAGGGTTGCTTCTATTTAGTATCTTTATAAAAATGTCGCACCATTAGAATGAGGATGATTAATATATGTACCATATGATAACATCATCTAACATAAAGATACATTTATTAACGCGCAAAAAGTCTGTTCTTTCTTTATATGGCTTGGCTTTCAAAAACCTTCTTCCCATGAAGCTGGAAGTTTCCTCTTTCTTCATCATAACGGAAGAAAGAGGAAACACCCCTATAAGTCTTCTTGCCAGTCTGCTCTTTTTTAAATCTCTATTTTTGGCTTATTTTTTTCAGTATCTGTAACTAACTGATTTATAATATCTCCCTTTAGCTACCTGCGACATAATTATAAAATGATGCGACAAAAATATAAACACATCTGCGACATAATTATAAACTCTTGGAGATTTGGTGCGACAAAATTATAAAGATATGGGATTTGTAGCAATTAACAGATTTTTTATCTCTCCTTCTCCTGTTGTATTGGTTCTGGACCTTTTCCTCTGTACTCCATATAGGTATTCTTGAGTTTGCTGCGACAAAATTATAAGGAAATAAATGCCTTCATGGCCTTGTAGAATCCTAAGATAAGTTTGGTGATATGAGAAGAGATAGGTACAGGGGGCTTCAAATCAAGAGAAAGCCTTCTTTTTCTTGATTTGTATGGGAGACCAGACTCTTGGATGATTTGCAATGAAACTTTCCTCGGTAAAATTACAACAACATCTTAAATCGCAGAAAAATGCCCCTTTTCCTTTTTAGTAGTGTGAAAATGAAGAGAGGGGAGAAGTTGTCTTTGCTATTATGTGATAGATGGAAAAAGAGAAGTATTACCCAAAATATTATGGTGTAGCACTTCTCTTCTTTCTCTTGACCTTCCAGCAACAGAGGACTCTTCTACGTTTCCGATTCTAGGCTAGAAATTGTAAGGCAAAAAATAGTTCTCTGTATTTTGGAACGATTTCTTCATGCAGCCTGTTATGAACTGTGATAAAATCATTCATTAACTTTATCTATTATTTCTTTCCATTTTTCAGGAGAGTAAGCTGTAATAACTGTAAGAACTGAAACGCCAAGAACAAAAAGTAACATCATATGAATACTCGTTTTCCGTGTGAACCCACGACAGACCTGCTGCAACTAGTAATTTAAAAATATTATTCCCTCTCCCCAAATCCCGAAGATTAAAAAGTGATAGGCTTTTTACGTGCAAGCAAGTACGATAAATAAGAGTAAACAGGGTGCAAGGAATTTCTGTATTATTTTCGGTAGCCATCGGCTGCTTAGACAAAAAATACAGAAATAGCCTTTAGGCGGTACTTGCAGGTTTACGTTTATCGTAATTTTGCAAAGTAAAAACCTGGCTCTTTGATATTGTTCATGGGAGCGATAAGGAGATGGTAAGAATCATCGTTGCAGTAGGTAAGGAGTCTATATTCGCGATACCTATCAAGAAGTTACTGTGAAGCCCCCCATTGCTGTGACTCCGGAAGTGGTATCAATGGCTTTCACCTGGATGATCATGAAAACAAATGCCATTTTCTGTTTGATTCTGTCAGAAATCTCTAGTTTAGGCAAAAAATGATGACGGTGTGAATAAAAAATACACACCATAGCAATATCTTTGCAGGCGAAACGTTATCAAAACATTAAATGTAATATACAAGTATGGCATTGAATCAAACCAACAAGCTCGTGTGGATTGTGGAGACCATCTATCGAGTGCATAAGATTTCCTTCGAGGAACTGAACCGCCGCTGGATGGACAATGTGGATTTGAGCGGAGGCGAGGAGATGTTGAAGCGTACCTTCCACAAGTGGAAGTGGAATATCTTCGATACCTTTGGCTTGTCGATAGAATGCGAAAAGACAGCACCTTATAGGTATTACATCGCCAATGAGAATGACATGAAGAGTGGAAGCATTGGGAATTGGTTACTGAGCACCCTGTCAGTGAGCAACTTTCTTCTTGAAAGCAAATCAATCAAAAACAGGATTATCCTTGAAGACGTGCCCAGTGGTAGGGAATATCTGGAGCTCATCATTGATGCAATGAAGAAGAATCGCTTCATTCACATCACCTATTTTACCTACTGGAAAGGAAGCACGCACGATCATTACGTGATGCCATTGTGCGTAAAGCTTTTCCGTCAGCGCTGGTATATGGTGGGACGTAATTGACCGGCAGAAAAAGACATCGTCTTCTGTCTCGACCGGATTCAATACTTCCGTCTTTCGAGCCATACTTTTAAATATCTAGAAGTGTTTGACCCGCAGGAATACTTTGAGGGTTGCATCGGTGTAATGCCCGGCGATGATTGCGACATGGAAAAAGTTAAAATCAAGGTCAGTGCCAGTCAAGCCAACTACCTGCGTGACCTTCCTTTGCATAAGTCACAAAAAGAGACTAAGCAGACAGATGAATACAGCATCTTTGAATTGTATCTCAGACCGACATTCGACTTCCAGCAGGAACTGCTTTGGAATGGTGAATACCTTGAAGTTCTTGAACCTTGTTGGCTCCGTAAGGAGATAGTCGGAAAGGTAAAGAGCATGTGGAACAAGTATAAGGAGGACAAAGAGAAATAAAATTATTGAAGTAACTCTATGGCCAGGACGGACTCAAGCGCATTGCTGGCAACACCCTCGTCGCTCTCACACTGATGATTGCCGAGAGCTGCACAGAAGAGAAGGATGTGATGGTGAAAGTGTTGGTCAATCTAATCAATAAGAATAATCAGTAGCATAATCCTGGCAGATTCTTATGACAGCATTACATAAAATTGGCTTATAAAGCCATTGAAATATTTAATAAATAATAAATTTATACAAATGAAAGTATATACTCACTTTATCAAAATTGACGAGAACGACGGGTACCGATGGAGAACCCTCCTGCAATTTGGAAACTCGTGGGATTGTATAGGCTCAGTTGTCATGAAGAACCCAGGTTCTTCAAAGATGGTCGATTCTGAGCCTATTTCAAATGATGTAATCATTAAAAACCTTAAAAAATATCAGGACATAGAATTGCCATGGTATGAGTTTTCTGAAGATACTACGATGAAATGTATCGCAGAGTTGTTCGCTTACAAATGTGGGCTTACAAGCCCTGATGCATTGTCTGGAGTAATCCAGATTTTCAATATCTTTTACATCAAAGAAGCTGACTTAGAGAGAGCAAAATCTAAAGATGCGAAGTATGGTCTTCCCAACATTTTCGCATCAGAACAAGCTATGAGCGATTACGACATTAACCATCTTTTGCCTCCTGTGTATCTTGGTTTTGGGAAATTGGCATTTGATAAGCACTATAGAGATAGATGTGAAGGATTCTTTAATGTAGCTATTAAAGATTTCAATTGTCTGTATCTATCGCACACTTATTCCAATAACTCATTTTATCATCCGCTCTATTTGATGCGATATGGAAAAAGTACAGAAAATGGAATAAAGACTTTGCTCAGATTTAAACAGAATACACTTTCACCGGAAGGATTAGAGAATGCCATAAAGGATTTGATGGAAAAAAGAGCCATTGACAACATGACTGAACAAGAATCAAACCTAAGATGGCAATACTTCTATGCCTGCCTTAATATATTCTGTAAAAATACGATGAGTTTGAAACTTCTTGAAGAGTCTAAAGATAGTACTAGTTTCTATATTCCAGACGAAGAAGGTAAATCCGATATTATCGTCTCGCTTGTGAATCAAAAGGGAGATAAATCTGTTGGAGTAAGGTATTCCGTAAAGAACCATGTGAAAGATAAAATATTTGGTGCTGCTTCTAAAAAGCTGACAGAAATTGACAAGTCATTCACGCCGATGTTAAATACTAATGGCAACGTAATCTGGATAGGCAAGCTTGGCCTTACTAATCGCTTGAAGGATACCGATGCTTTCATCAGAGAGGCAAAAGAACTGATTAGGAAGGTTGTTGAAGAGCTACAAAATATTATTTAGAGAAGTTCTCGCCAATCTTTCTGGGGCTATGGACATATTCGCATAGCCCCATTTAAATTTTGGTATCAAATTTAAAATCTATTCTCAATGACGTATAAAGAATTTCTCAACATTGTTACCTTTTAAGAGGTGGCGCCGCATATAGTGAACATGTATCCCGAAGCAAAAGACTGCCTCGGATGGTTTAAGCTACATTATGATATGCTCAAACAGATGACTCCTAAACGTCATGATGATTCCAATGGTGATGTGTGCCATATTACCATGAAAGACTGGGATGATGGCACAGGTCCCCATCTTGATGCTTTCCCTATGGAAGGAGATCTGTGGGAGCATTCTCTCACTAAAGAGTTTGTCCTTGATGCTGGCGTACATGCCACTGATGCAGAAATCGTCGCTTGTTGTTTGTGGCATACGTCCTTCTATGGCTTTACCAAAGGACAAAAGAAGGAGTTTGCCAACATTGATTCCAAGTCGAAAGTCAAGGAATTAAAGACGATCATACTTAATAATGGGGGATATGTTCCATCAAAAAGAGAACTTCTTCCTTTCAAGAAACAAGAAATGATAGAGGAAACCAAGAAGAATGTCTGGTATGGCGATAAACATGTTAACAAGACAAAGCGCAAACGTCTTTTTCGGCAGGCATTCATGGAGACTTATGATGAAAGAATGGAAGCCATTGGCTGTTTCATCGTTCAAGTCTTACCGGCATTATCGGTAGAAGCTAACAGTCTTGCATTTGGTCAACTCTGCAAACTGTTCTTTTCCGGCAGATTTGCCACCGTCACCATTCAATCATACGCTGATGGAACGACTAATGCAGCCAGCTATATGGCAGATCTTGTTTGCAAGTATGATATGTTGCCTCATGGGAGAAATGCTATTGTCCACTTAGTAATAGGACATAGCTGGACAAATTCCTCTATGCTCAATCCTGAAGAGAATGAACTTTTAAGGACTATTGCTGACTCTGTTATGACCACTAAGGATAATAATGGAACTGTGAATCTTATTCTTGATTACAATCCGGCGTTAGGTCAACAGATACAAATTACGGTAGTTGCTACTGATATTTCTGTATCGGAATAATAGTCTTGAAGTCTAATCTCTCATTTTCTTGAAGGTAGTGCCCTTATTTAGCATACCTTATGCCGACCTTTGCACCATCGTTTTATAACAACATTGAAATATAATCATAATGGTACAGATGGCGAATGACGGATTCAAGCGCTACATCCTCTAAGAGGGAGCCTGGAAGAAGTCACTCATCAGTGGCATTAAAAATAATACATAAAATTCATAGATTATGGCACTTTGGAAAATTTCAGTTAAGAGAAGCGGCAATGCCGCTTGTAAGGACAAGAGACAACGCCTTGAAAAAGGCATGTTTGTGGAGACGAGCACTGCATCAACTACACCGCCTATCGGTGTAACTCGTGAACAACCCATGCTGGCTCAATTATTCCTGAGCAAATATGGCATTGAAATAGCTCCTTACTGCATGAACCGCTCATATTTCGATTGTGAGAAGATGGGTTGATCTGAACTACTCACAAGCTAAAGACTTGTGGTATCCCACTTCGTCATGGAAAGCTTGCGAGCAAGACTTACGACCTCTTAGTCTTCAAGTTTTGCCCACGGCTGTAATGTGGCTAAGTTACAAAAGAGTGGGGAACTAAAAAAGTTCTCCACTCTTTCCCTTAAATTTTTTATGAGGAGTTTGCATAAACTCACTTTCAAATGGGTTCATTACCTTCACATCGCATCCAACCACACATTCTAATCCGATATATATGGTTGATGGAATCGTGCATTATGCAGTAGCCAATATTCCAGGTGCTGTGCCAAATACCTCTACTACAGCCTTGACCAATGCTACGCTGAAATATGCACTGGCGCTTGCTGACAAGGGGTGGCGAAAGGCATACAAGGAGGATAAAGCCCTATATAGAGGTTTGAACATCGTAAATGGAAAGGTGGTATTCAAGGCCGTAGCGGATATCTTCGGACTGGACTATGAAGAAATGAAACTCTAAGTAGGGTAAGGGAGGATTCCATACCCCAAAAAGCTATGGAATCCTCCCTTATAAATGTATTGTGATTTTTACCTATGTGTCATGGGTCATCATCAACTACTTGTAGTTTTCGTCATCGTAGGTGATGATGTCCAGATCTTCAGCTATTTTCTTCAGCCCATTTTTGATTCTTCCGCCTAGTGTCCATGCCTTTGGCTTATTGACAAGCGGTTCAGCAGGAACTTCTCTTGAGTTTTCTGCTGTAGGAGGATTGTCTTCCACCCAAACCTTAGCTGGCTCTTCTCCAGACTCATTTCCTGACTCTTCTTCTTGATGGGCAATAATAGCTTCCTTCTCGGTAGCATCATGATTGATGTTATCTATAGATTCTGCTTCTTGCTTTTGCCCAGTTTTATTTGTTAGCGTCTGGAAGTTGTCTCTGATAGGATGATAGAGCTTATCGATGATTCTCTGATAGTCTTCCTCATCCTTCGATACAGAAGAACTTTCAGGAATATCTTCGGCCAACTCATTGTTCAGACCAGTTGCCAGAATGGTGACTTTGGCATCCTCATCCAGACTGTCATCATCAGAAAGACCCCAAATCACCTTGATGTCAGGGTTCAGTTCATCAAAGAAGGCATCAATTTCTCTCATCTCCCTCACAAAGATAGGGTGCTTGCTGGAAGTGTAGATATTGAAAAGGATACGCTGGGCATTACTGATATCGCTGCCATAGAGCAGAGGAGAGTCTAACGCATTCTTGATGGCACTCTGAACCCTTCCCTCACCACTGGCTCTACCCATGGCCATGATAGCACCGCCACCGCTCTTGATGGTAGTCTCGATGTCACGGAAGTCAAGATTGATGGTTCCCTCCACGGTGATGAGTTCCGAGATACTCTTGGTGGCATCGCTCAGTACCTTGTCTGCCAGTTTGAAGGCATCCTTTACGGTAATTTCGGAGTCGGCATAAACATCGCAGAGACGCTCGTTGTTGACGATAAGCAAGGCATCCACGTTCTTGCGCATTTCTTCTACACCCTGCAGAGCCTTGACAATTTTCTTTCGCTTCTCGAAGTAGAAAGGTATGGTGATGATGCCAACGGTAAGGATGCCCATCCCTTTGGCAATACCGGCAATGACAGGTGCGGCACCCGTACCCGTTCCACCACCCATTCCGGCAGTAACAAAAACCATTTTGGTTCCGTCGTCCAGCAGTTTCTTGATGTCTTCCTGGGTATTCTGAGCCTCACTTCTTCCCACTTCGGGATTTGCCCCTGCACCCAAACCACTCTTTCCGAGCATGATCTTTACCGGCACAGGCGACTTGGATAGTGATTGACTATCCGTATTGCAGACGGCGAAACTCACGTTCACGATACCCTCTGCATACATATTCTTAACGGCATTGCATCCGCCACCACCCACACCAATCACCTTGATGATGTTCTTGGTAGTGTCTTCTGTCTGCCCGAAATCTATAGGAGTCCAATCTTCTTTCATCATTTCTAAATTTCAATTTGGGCACAAAGATACATATAAAGAATCAGATTCCCGATAAAAAATCAAACGCAAGCCTTGCAAAAGAAGATTTTTTCTTGATGAGAAACGTTTTTTCTCATTCTTTTTGTACTTTTGCAACCAGTATGCAAGAAGAAACAAGAAATATGACCCCAGAGGAGAAAGCCGCTCAGGTAAAGACGCTTTCCACCCAGCTTTTAGCAGAAGGTAGAACCGATCTTTTGTTAAAAGCCATCAGTGTGCCCGTATTGGAACAGCTCCGTATCGAGGCAGCAAGGGCAACCCTCAGTCCTCTGGTCATCACGGAAGATTACCGTTTCTTGCTCCCTGACTATGGAAACAGGGAAGTGCAGCTCAGTCCCATCCACAAGGCCCTCTATCTGCTCTTTCTGAATCACCCGGAAGGAATAGAGTTCAAGAACCTGGTGGATCATCGTGAGGAACTGTTTGCCCTCTACCGAAAAATCGGCAACAGAATCGACCCTGATAAAATCACAGAAACAGTGAATCGCCTGACGAACCCTCTTGATAATGCCATCAACGAGAAGTGTTCGCGCATCAAGGCAGCTTTCTCTGACCTGATGGACGAATACCAGGCCGACTATTATATCATCAATAGCCATGTCAAGCGCCACCAAGGCTCTTCCATGAAGCTCTGGTTCGAGAGGTTGAAGATAATCAATCTCCCAAGAGAACTTGTAGTCTATCAATAATGCTTCTCTTACCGTTTATGACGATGTAAATACTATCATGTATATATCTCTCCGGCTTTTCTTTCCCCATTTGTGAATTGTTCTACTTTTCACATGGATGTTTTCATCTGTCGGTATAATATACCTTCTATATAGTTATTCTTATAAATAAGGTATGGCAAACTTCACCAGACAATATCCACCTCCGATGAGCCAGCAATAAAGAATGGCAGCCAAGAGGAAAGGCTTAATGCCAGCTTTCTTGAATTTGTCAAAGCTTGTCTCGGCTCCCAATGCTGCCATGGCCATGGTCAGGAGGAAAGTATCCAGTTGGTTAATCCAATCCACTATGCTTTCCGGAAGCAAACCAAGAGAATTGAATCCAATCACTACCAGGAAGAGAATGGCAAACCATGGAATGCTGATTTTAGGCTTGTTGGTATCAGTATTTTCCAGATTATCTCTTTTGGCAACATCCCTTGCAACGGTCCATGCAATCACCAGTAATACCGGTACCAGCATCATCACCCTTATCATCTTCACAATGATGGCATTGTTGCTCACCTCGGCTCCCATGGCATTGGCTGCACCTACCACATGGGCTACTTCATGAACGGTGGAACCCGTAAAGAGTCCCATCATATCTGGTGATAGGTCAAAGATGCCAGCTCTGTAGAGAATAGGGTAGAGGAACATGGATAATGTTCCAAAGATGACTACGGTGGCTACGGCTACTGCCGTCTTGTAAGGCTTCGGACGAATGGCCCCATCCACACCCAATACTGCTGCTGCTCCACAGATGGCACTTCCGCAAGCGGTGAGCAGTGCGATGCTGCGGTCAATTTTCAGGAGTCTTCCCACCAGGATTCCCAAGCCGATGGTGCCGCATACGATGATGGCATCCATTACGATGGCAGAGAACCCAACAGCCATCACATCCTGGAAGGTGAGCTTGAAACCATAAAGGATGATGCCTGTGCGGAGAATTCGCTTGCTGCAAAACTTGATGCCCGATACCCATGTGTCGGGCAGGTTGTTACGTAAACTATTGGCATAGAGCATACCAATGATGATGCCCACCACCATGGGGCTAAACGAAAGAGCTTTCACCCAGTCCATGCCACCGATGTAGAAAGCAGCGCATGCGAAGAGTGCGATGAGCAATACGCCATGCAGCATACTGCTCCTTTGTTCTGATAATCTCATATTTTTCTTTTTTGTCGGTTATTCGCTTTTGAAAAGCGGGTGCAAAGGTACGAAAAATCATGAGATGTTGTATATACATAATAACTATACGTTATAATCTTTAGTTATGAATCTCTTGAATATCTGCTGGAGTTTAGCGGTCTCGCCTCTCTTCTCAACAAATAGAAATTCTCGTTCCATCTTCAGATTCTCAATTTCCAGAACCTTGAATACTTGTTCATAGATACTCCTGTAGATGGCTCTTACGCTGATGATACCCATGCTTAAGGAATGTTCCACGAAATGCTTGATGCCCTCTGTGGTTCCCAGATTCATCTCAATGTTCAGATCAGAAAGAGCAATGCCGTTTTCCTGCAGGGCTTTTTGGATGACATCCAAGGTTCCGGAACCTAATTCACGCAGTACAATCGGTGTCTGCCTGAGAAGATCCAGAGAAATCTCATCTTGCTGGGCTAGGGGATTGGAACAATGTACGAACGCCACCAACTCATCTTTCATGAAAGGAGTGTATTTAAAGGTGGGCTGCCGCTTAATGCCTTCCACCATACCCAGATCTATCCTTCCTGCAGCAAGCGCATCCTCTATCTCATGAGAATTTCCGCTGAGCAGGGTAAGACGAATGTCGGGGTATAGTTTCCTGAATTCAGCAATCAGTTCGGGGAGAACATATTGTGAGATGGTGGTACTGGCTCCGATGCGCAGTTCGCCACCTGATTTCTCTGTGAGCTTCTTCATGTCGAAATCGAGATTCTGATAGGCATCGATAATCTTGCAGGCATGGTCAAGCATAAGTTGTCCGGCACGGGTGAGCTGGATGCGATTGCCGATTCTGTCGAACAGTTGCACCCCATATTCCTTTTCAAGCTCCTGTATGTGCTTGCTGATGGCAGGCTGACTGATGAACAGTTCGTTGGCAGCCTTGGTGAAACTCAGGAGTGTAGCCACACTTCTGAAAACTTTCAGTCTTGTATCTATCATTGTATGTTCCTTTGTTATTTCAAAAATCCTCGTCAATATGATGCCGAGTGCAGCAAATCTTCTGCAAAGATAATGCAAATGAGCGCAATGAAAACTTGTTTTCAAATTGCCGAGTGCAGCAAATCTTCTGCAAAGATAACAAAATTCTAGTAATCACTCGCTGATTTCGCCTAAAAATAGTAACTTTGCACCCAACAAAAAGAAACAAAAGACATTATGAACATTAAGAATATCCATTTGGCCTATTTTAGTGCTACTTTTTCCACCAAACGTATCGTTCGTGAGATAGCATCCCAGTTTCAGAAGCCTGTCATTGAGTATGACATTACCTCAGACGTGCTGAAGGATGATGTCTCGCTGGGAAATGAAGGTGATCTATTGATTGTGGGAGTACCTTCCTATGCTGGTAGAGTTCCTGAAATGGCAGTTCGCTCTTTGAGACGTTTTCTGGGAAACAACACCCCAGCCATCATAGTATCAGTCTATGGAAACAGAGCATATGATGATACGCTCATAGAACTGAAGGATCTGATGGAATCCCACGGCTTCAAGTTGCTCTCAGCAGCAGCCGTCATAGCCCAGCATTCTATATTTCCCAAGATAGCAGAAGGAAGACCTAATGCGGATGATATGGAGAAACTCCATGAATTTGCAGTCAAGAGCATGGATATTTTATCCAGTATTCCAAAGATGTCTGCTGTCAGCCGACTGATGGTAAAGGGGAATCGCCCTTATCGTGATACCAAGCCTATTCCTCTGCATCCAGAAGGGAGTAAGGGAAAATGTACATCCTGCTATGCCTGTGTGAAAATGTGCCCTGTCGGAGCCATCACTATATGGGAACCCTACAAGACCAACGAAAAGAAATGCATCTCTTGCGGACGCTGTGTCGTGGTCTGTCCTGAGCATGCCCGATTTTTCGGTGGCCTGCTGTATAAGGCTGTCAGCTGGAAATTCGAGAAAGCGTATTCGGATCCTAAGCAGCCTGAATTTTTCTATGTGAATGTTTAAAGGATAAGACTGCTATGAGTAGATACAAGAATATCGTCTTCGATGTAGGAAGTGTATTGGTGAATTGGATGCGCATGAACCTGTATACCACTCTTTTCAGTGGAAATAAGGAAAAAGCCAAGTGGATGATCGATCATGTGGTCACCAATGAATGGAATGATCAGACAGACTTGGGTAAGCCTATAGATGAATGTCTCTTTGATTTAAAACAGGCTTATCCCAAGTATGCTCCTTATATTGTTGCCTACTGGTACTGTTACAAAGATATGGATGGTGGTGAAATCCCTGGCATCTATGAGATCATGTGTGAACTGAAGCAAAGAGGATATCGTCTATACTGTCTTACCAACTGGTCTCATGAGACTTTTCCAATTGTCAAGAAGGTACATGCCCGCCTTTTCGACATGTTTGATGGGATTGTAGTAAGTGGGGAAGAGAAGATGGTGAAACCGAATCCGGAGATTTATCAGCGACTATTAAATCGCTATCACCTCCAGGCTTCGGAGAGCATTTTCATTGATGATAGGCCAGCGAATGTAGAAGGAGCCAATTATGTGGGTATTCATGGCATCCTTTTCAAGGGAAGCTTGGACTTGAAGCTGCAATTAGGTGCTTGCCTTTGATTTCATAAATATAGTCGAAATCGAATTAGATAATCATAAACAGTAAATCTTGGAAAATTTTGTTTGTTCATCGGATTTACTGTTTATGATTGATGTTGGAATATAATTTTCTATTTGTGTCTAAAATTCATTCTATACTCTCTAGATCCTCCCATAGGTGTTGAGAATATTTTAGGCTTGTTTTCCGCACCATATGATATGTTGAACCTTTTTATGCAATCATAGCATAGGAAGAACTCTTCACATTGAGTAAAGAATCCCTTGCCTAAGGCCTTTTCCTTCTCACATATGCCACAAGTAAAAGGATATTTTGCCGTAAATACACTTTTTATACGTGAAATCTTAGACTTATATTTAGCTGCGTTTTGTTTATATTGTACTATTGGTGATTTGTTTGCTGCAACCTTTTCTATCTGTTTTGATACTGGATTTTTGCTCATAATATATTGGGGCCCTTTTTCGAAAAGCAAAAGGTCTCCCTTCTTATTTTTTGGTTTGATGAGTCCTTGTTTCATCCATAGATATCGAACATTAACTTGAAAGTATTTACTTAAATGATGTGTTGCATCTTGCATAGATAGACGCTCAATCATGTTTGTGTAAATACGATTATTTGTGAAAAACGTCTCTGCTCCTTGTTGTTTTATATATTCATCAATAGATGCTTCTGTAAATTTTTCCATTGTCTCTTTTTAGTATTTATCATTATTGTAAAGTTTGTTCGCTGGATGGTGCGGAACAAATCCGGCTCACGTTTTACTCCTTCAAAAATGAATAGTATCATACTTCGAATGCGTTACCTCTAAACATTTTTTCTATATTATGCCCGAATCTCAACTCTTTTTGAATGCAGTCGCTCAACGGCTTGATTTTGTTGTCTTGCAAGATGAAATTGCAATCTGGGCGAAGCAAGTCGTTGGTCATCAGATAGGTGTTATGTGATGACGTAAAAGCCTGACATGGAAGGGCAAAGAGGGTTTTGCAAACCTCATAAGAGAGTCTGAAATAATAAAATGCATCAAAATCATCGATGAAAACGAACGATGCATTTGTCATCCGTTTCAGCCAGTAATATAGCAGCATCAGAGATTGAGTACCCGTTGATGCAATCCTATCGAATGGAATGCGACCTAATCCGAATACGCAATACAACTCTTTATCATCATCCTTTGGCTCCTGAAACTCAAAACTTTGTCCGCTTATCCGATGGATGAATTCCTCAAAGTCCCGAGTCAGCTTATTCTTGATGATATACTCATCGAGATTTGCCGGAGCAGTAGCCAACCCCATAAACTCATTTTTTTCATCGCTACTGAACCATAACATTGAGTTTACAAATTGCTGCAGTTTCAGAAGATAATGTTCCTTGGCAAGAGGATAGGAAGTAAGCAGAAAGTTTACGATGGATACATTATTGGCGTTATTGGCAAGGTTTGCCTTCACCGCAGAATCCATCGGGAATTCAACATCATCCAATGTCAAGACAGAATTCTTGTTGCAGAAAATAAGCTTGTTATTCACAACAAGTTCTTCTTCCTCCAGTTTTCCATCAGGTGATTTGCTATATGTATATAGTAACGTATCATCTCTAAACTTGAATTCATATTCAAATTTTACGGGGAAGTTCAACTTTCCCGTATATGTAAAGTTATCATAATAGTTCACCTTCTTCCACTTCTGTGAAAGATGATTGGTAATGTCGAAGATGGCCATTGCAAAGTTCGACTTGCCAGAACCATTAGGTCCATATACGATGCCATTCTTGATGATACCATCTTTAATGGCAAAAGTATTGAACGAATAGTTACTTGGCTTCGACAAATCCCATTCTATACGATTGGCAAATCCTCTATAGTTCGTTACGGCAAATTTTACTAGCATGCTTATATATACTTTATTTTTAATTGATAACAATTTTGTTGGTGCAAAGCTAATACACACTTAAACAATGCAAACCATCATTCAATAATTATAATGTCAAGTGCAGCTAAGCAGTTGCAAAGATATACAAAATATCAATACGCCGTAATTTTTTTACGGATATTTAAGATCATAATCCTTGCAATGCAATTTAAATGCTTTATCATTAAAAAAACTAATTGCTAAAGTTATATAGTGATTCCTCTCAATAGGGTGTACTGCAAATCCTCTATTTACCATAAGACTCCTTATATAATTGGAGTGGGGGTGAAAGCAAGTTCCCGAAAGAGGATGAAAAAATCTTGCTGCTGCAATCCAGTTGCCTAGCCAATTCCTCTACATTCATCCTTGCCATTTCTTCGGCCAAGACATTGGCAACTGATTGGAAGAATGGCACGGAGATAGGCTTCCTGTCAGCCTTGTTAAACATGATTTTGGCATTTGCCAATAATATCTGCATAATAATCAATCTTTTAATTTTTGAACATCAATAATCAATAGTCGTACAAACTTAGAACAGAACCATTCAAGCCTTCTCCTTCATAATCTGCAGGGAGCGGAAGTTGACTACAGATATTGCTGATTTCTGCATCATCCAAATGCTCTGTTAGCTCCAGATGAAATCCCCAACTGGTGGCATGTAAATCCCAAACACCATAACCGCATGCATTGACTGTTGTCATGATGGTATCTTGAAGTTGCCATATTTCTGTGAAGTCTCTCATCCTTTCTTTACACCCACTCAAAGTTTTCCTTTCCTGCTCCTATTTCAAAGTGAAGCTTGGCAATGCCGAGGTCCATCTTGGTATATCCTACCATTGAGAAGCCTTTCTTGGCAAGAACTTGAGCTTTACAACCGGCTTTTGTTCTTTCCTGGTCTTGCAGGAAGAATGAGAACTTCTGCTGATTGATGGCAGTGGGTGCCAGAAGAGCTGCTTCCACGCCCTTTCGGAACCATGAAGGAGAATTGGTAGTTGCATTGCTCACCTGTTCTATGGTCTTGATTTTGTGACTAACTCCTTGTGATTCACCATATCCTAAAGCAATCATGCATGCCAACTTCTCCCCTTCTTCTATCTTGTAGGCTTCATTCACCTTACGATAGCTTAATCCTACCCAGCAGGTGTTGAGTCCTAGGGTTTGGGCAAGCAGAACAAGCTGTTCGCCATAATAGCCAATACGTTCATCAAGATCGTCGGTTTTTTGCCCTGCCATTACGAGATAGTTCTCCACGCCATGGAATTTTCCATATGACATGATGCCGGAGAATGCCTTGTTTTCTTGGGTAACCAGTTGTATGTGAAGGGCACCCTCTTTGTTGCACTCCCCGATTTTTTCTTCAAGTGCTCTAACTACCTCAGTTGAAAGAGGTTTGTGTATGTACTTTCGTACACTATGTCTTTGTTTGATAGCTTCTTCTATAGTCATGATTTCTATAATGAATTGAGCGTGCAAAGTTAAGAAAAAAATAATATTCAATGGCAAATAACCAAGAAAAATCTCAGGAACTTATAATTTTTTATAAAAAGAACAATATATTATACCTTTTCTTGCGTAATCTAGATTTTTTTGTTAACTTTGCAGGAAAAGTACAATATAATACACTACTTGGTATGAAAATTCAAGAAGTAATGAAATTGCAGCGTAAGGCCTTGGGGATTACCCAGCAAGACCTCGCTGACATGTCTGAGATAGCCATTTCTACCATCAAGAAAATAGAGAGTGGTAAAGGCAACCCTTCCCTATCGACGGTTGAAAAAATCATGGATATCCTTGGCATGGAGGTTAAATATGAGATTCGTCAAACCGTTTAAATATAGTAGGATATGAGAAAAGCTATCGTTTATTGCCACTACATAGAGGCTGGACTCTTAGAGGAAGCTACTCCTGGCAGAGGCTATACCTTCACATACGACAAGCAGTATATGATGGATAGGACCCACGATCCTGTCTCACTTACCATGCCTTTCAGGGAAGAGCCTTATCAGTCTGATTATCTATTCCCTGTTTTTACCAATATGCTTCCAGAAGGAGCAAACAGAAAGATAGTCTGCAGAAGTTGGCGATTGGATGAGAAGGATTTCTTTGGACTTCTTCTGAAGATAGCAACCCATGATACGATAGGAGCAATAACCGTAAAAGAAGTAGAATCATGAAAGAATTAAATCATTGCCCATCCACCCTTGCAGATGGTTTTTCCACTTACTCTCCTACAGCTTGCAAAAAACTGTTTGATGGTCAGAAAGTGTCGCATTTGCTTGATTTTGAAATAGATGAAATCAGTAAGACATCAGAGACTATGATTGCCATGAGACGTATCTCCGTATCTGGAGCTCAGGAGAAATTTCCTGCAGTGATAGAGAATGGAATCATCAGAATCTCGCAGACGGATGAACGCTCTCGCTATATACTGAAGCCTGCACCTTGGGACAACACGCTCTATACCAGGAAGCAGATTCCTGCTAACGAGCATCTTACCATGCAGATAGCCTCACAGGTATATGGCATCATTACAGCAGAAAACGGTCTTTGCTTTACCCCTCATGGAGATATGGTATATATTACCAAGAGATTTGACATAGCCAAGGATGGAAGCAAATATCTCATGGAGGATTTCGCTTCTCTGGTTGGTAAGAATGAAGCTGAGCAAGGTACGTATTTCAAATATGATGGATGCTTCGAGGATATTGCCTGTGCAATAAAACGATTTATTCCTGCCTGGATGATAGCCATGGAACGTTTCTTTAAGTTGGTTGTATTCAATTACATCTACGGCAATGGAGACGACCATCTGAAAAACTTCTCCATCATGAGAATTGGCGAGCATTACCAGCTTGCTCCCGCCTATGACCTGATGAACACCTGTCTCCATATCGAGGGCGATGATTTGGGGTTGAATGGGGGGCTTTCTCTGACTCTGGAGAAAAGTGATGTGTATGAGCGGACAGGACATCCATGCCGTCTTGACTTTGAGAGATTCGGAGAGCATATCGGTCTAAAGAAGAAGCGTATAGAAATGATCCTTGACTCTTTTTCTTTATTGCCGGACGAAGTAGAGCATTTGGTCAACAATTCTTTTTTGACTGAAAAGATGAAACGTACCTATTTGCGAATAGTCAAAGAACGAATTCAGAGATTCAATCGTAAATCAGAATGAGAATCATGAAATTGACATATATCTTCCATAGTGGTTTTGCAGTGGAGACCCAATCCTGCGTATTGGTCTTCGATTATTGGATGGATCCCGCCGATTGTATGCCGGTGATTCTGTCCAAGGGTAAGCCTGTGTACGTACTTGTAAGTCATTTCCATGAAGATCACTTCTCTCGGGAAATCTTTTCATGGCGCCAGTGCTACCCTCATACCTCTTTTACCTATATACTCTCCAAGGATATCTTCAGACATCACAGATGCCAAAAGGACGAAGCTGACGTCTTGATGGTAAAGGGAAAATCATGGTGCGACAAAAATATAAAGATAGTTGCAGCCGGCAGTAATGACAGTGGTGTGTCTTGGATAGTAGTAGTTGAAGGCAAGCGTATCTTTCATGCAGGCGATCTGAATAATTGGTACGCCAGGTTCTTGACTTCCGACTATCAGGGTGGAACCATCTGGAGCTTTGAGTTTGGCGAGATAGACCCTCAAAAAGACGAGAAGCAATATTTGGGTGAACTCAAGGACATCAGAAAAATGACTGATAGTTTTGATGTTGTGCTGTTTCCTGTAGATGGCCGCATAGGTAATGGCTATACCCGTGGTGCAAGACAGTTCATAGAGCAATTCCAGACAGGTCTGTTTGTCCCAATGCATTTTGTGGCAAGTGGTTTCAAAAGCGCCTGGCGTATGAAAGAGTTTACCGATGCTGTGCAAATTCCGTTTTGGAAGATAGCACATGAGGGCGAATCGATAGATATATGATTCTTGCTCCATGAAGGGTGGTAATCATTCCAGGACTAGCAAGGCAAGAGATACGACAAGATTATAAACATAGAATGACATAATTAACAATGAATCCAATTGATATAGCACTCCGTATAGCAACGTCAGCCCATGCCGGTCAACTTGATCGCGATGGCTATCCTGTTATTCTTCATCCACTTACAGTGGGCTTGATGGGCCATACAGACGAGGAAAAGATGGCAGGCTTTCTGCATGATGTGGTAGAAGATACCTCCTACTCCTTTGAGGATTTGCTTCATGAAGGAATTCCCACAGGTGTAGTGAATGCCCTTCGCATCCTTACACATCAGCCGGGAACTGATTATTTCGATTATGTGCAGAGCATTATCGATTCTCAAAATCCCATTGCACTTCAAGTGAAGTACAATGACCTCCAACATAACTTTCAGAGAGGTAAGGCCTACCCAGACCTTCAGAAGAAGCATGGCAAGGCACTGGAAATGATAAAGGCAGCCATCGAAAAATGCTCTCAGGTTGACATCTATCATGCGCCTGAAGACTGCAGTATAGAGGTTGGCATCTTTGCCTGCGGATGTTTCTGGGGCGCGCAACATCAGTTTCAGAAACAGCCCGGCGTACTCAATACCCTGGCAGGATATACCGGCGGCAAAGAGGCTTTTCCTTCCTATGCCGATGTACGAGACCACAAGACGCACCACGTAGAGGCCGTCATCGTGGAGTTCAATCCCCAACAGGTTTCATATGAGAGCTTATGTAAACTCTTCTTCGAGATTCACGACCCGGCACAGACCGATGGTGTTGGTCCTGATTTGGGGCCACAATACCGCAGCTGTATCTTCTATCGTAATGAATCTCAGAAGCAGACAGCCGAACATGTGACGGAACTTCTCCGCAGTAAGGGTGACGAGGTCAATACCTTGCTCCTGCCAGAGGAGACATTCTACATTGGCGAGGCCTACCACCAGCATTATTATGAAAAAACAGGTGGTGAGCCTTATTGCCATCTGAGAACGAAGAAATTCTGAGAATTAATTTCCAGCAAAATATCAAAGATGTAAATAAAGCATTTGTAGTTGATAAATCATTGATTAACAATATAATAATATCCAATGAAACTTAACAAAATCCATCATGTAGCCGTGATTTGCTCCGACTATGAGAAATCCAAGCATTTCTATACAGATGTGCTCGGAATGAAGATTGTGAGTGAAAACTATCGTGAAGGACGCGACTCCTGGAAGGCAGACTGCTTTCTTGATGACACGTATGTCATAGAACTGTTCTCTTTCCCTAACCCACCTGCACGTCCTTCTTATCCGGAAGCAGCTGGACTGCGTCATCTTGCTTTTGAGGTGGATGACCTTTCGGCGGCTATAGATGAACTTGACAATAAAGGTATCGCTCATGACCCCATCCGTACAGATGAATATACAGGCAAGCGATTTGTATTCTTCAGTGACCCAGATGGTTTGCCGATAGAACTGTATGAAAAATAAGAATCTGTTCAATCGTGTCTGATATAATGCAGCAAGTAAGTATCCAATATTACAGTTCGCCTTGTGGAGAAATCATTCTGGCATCGGTGGACGATGAATTGTGCCTTTGTGATTGAAATGAAATGCCATGTTCAGAGCGCAATAAGCTTCGGCTTTCGCGGTATATGAAGGCAGAGTTCAAGATAGAAACATCCCCTATCTTGGAACTGTCCAAGAAGCAGTTGGATGAATATTTCACCGGCAGCCGTAGGACATTCGATATTCCGTTGCACCCTATAGGAACCGATTTTCAGAAAAAAGTATGGCGTGCATTGCTCAACATCCCCTACGGAGAAACAAGGAGCTATAAGGAAATAGCCATAAGTATGGGTAATCCCAATGGCACAAGAGCCGTGGCAGGTGCCATCGGAGCTAATGGCATCAGCATTTTCATTCCCTGCCATCGTGTTATCGGAAGCAATCATCTCTTTACAGGTTTTGCCGGAGGATTGGATGCAAAGAGAAGGTTATTAGAGATTGAAGCAGAACAAAAACAACATAATGTTGATTTTCAAATAAGAAAATAAAAAAGACAAAAAATAAAAGAAATGAACATCAAGTCAATAGGCAGTAAAATCAAGGGAAATCCTACGATGGTAGAGGGTACGGTGTATTCCATGCTCATCATCTGTAGCATTTCCCATTTTCTGAACGATATGATTCAGTCGATTATCCCTTCCATCTACCCGATTGTGAAGGATAAGTTCGACTTCTCGTTTGCACAGATAGGTATCATCACACTGGTCTTCCAGCTGACATCTTCCATCTTGCAACCTTTCACAGGACTTTATGCCGATAAGCATCCCCGTCCCTATGCCCTCTCCATCGGCATGTGCTTCACATTGGTGGGCCTGCTCCTGCTGGCTTTCGCCGAGAATTATTTTCTGATTCTCCTGGCAGTGAGCGTTGTCGGCCTGGGTTCGTCCGTGTTTCATCCCACAGCATCGAGAGTGGCCCAGATGGCATCGGGAGGCAAGAAGAGTCTGGCACAATCCATCTTCCAGGTGGGTGGCAATGGAGGATCTGCAATAGGACCTTTGCTTGCAGCCATCATCATCCTGCCATTCGGACAGCATGCCATCTCCTGGTTTGCCCTTGCAGCCCTGCTTGCCGCCATCATCATGGTAAGATTGGGAGTCTGGTATAAGGCACGACTGACTTACGTGGTGAACCATCCCCAGAAACAGCCCCTTCTTAATACCCATATCTCTAAAAGGGTGAAGTATTGGGCTCTGTTTATCCTCATCATGCTCGTGTTCTCTAAGTATTTCTATACGGCATGCATTACGAGTTACTTCACCTTCTTCCTGATGGATAAGTTCGGCGTATCGGTACAGACCTCGCAGCTGTGCCTCTTCGTATTCCTTGCCGCCTTTGCTATAGGTACGGTGGCAGGAGGAATGCTAGGTGACAAGTTTGGCAGAAAGTATGTCATCTGGTTCTCCATTCTGGGAGCAGCACCTTTCGCCATCGCCATGCCTTTCGTCAACTTCACGTGGACCATCATCTTTACCTTTCTGTCAGGATTGATCATTGCCTCGGCTTTCTCTTCCATCGTGGTATATGCCACCGACCTGATGCCTGATAAAGTGGGATTGATAGCAGGTATTTTCTTCGGCCTGATGTTCGGACTGGGAGGACTTGGTTCTGCTTCTTCGGCTGGTTAGCCGACAAGACCAGTATTGAGTTTATCTTCCAGGTGAGTGCCTTCCTGCCATTGCTCGGCATCATAGCAGGATTCTTGCCGAATACCCAGAAGAGAAGCGTTGAAGAAACTGATGAAAACGCAAAGTAAATGAAAGACTTTGATTTTAAATAATTGTATAAGAGAGTATTAAAAATGGAACAAGATTCAAAAGTAAACCAAGCAAAATATGTAGAACTCGATTTGTTTCCTGAGGAGATAGAGAACCATCAGAAAAACTCTATCTCTTCAGAAGGCAGGGAAAACCATACATCTCTCGACAAAAAGTATGATTTGACAAATCTATTTGAAGGACTTTCCAAATCAGTTTTCCGCAGCCGTTTCCATCTCTCGAAGAAGGATAAGGAATATATTGCAGAAAAAGGGTTGGCTACCATCCGTAAGCATGCGGAGGATTTCGTTGCCAAACGCCTGGCTCCTGCCGCGATTCCCAATGACGGCAAGCAGACACCGATGAGAGGTCATCCTGTATTCATTGCCCAGCATGCTACCGGCTGCTGCTGCCGTGGTTGTTTCTTCAAATGGCATCATATACCTGCCGGAAGACAGTTGACAGAAGAAGAACAGCAATATGCAGTGGCGGTACTGATGGCTTGGATTGAAAAGCAAGTTTGAAAAGGATTTTTTTTCCTACAAAGGCTAGTATTTTTTATGTCCAAAACTCTTCCTCACCCGTGGGGTGCATATTTCCGCCGCACTTTGGGCAAGTATGCATATCCCACCTGTGAATCCTGTCAGACCCGTATCTCAGACATAGCCTTCCTACAAGTGAGTTGAAACTAGGTGCAGCATCACCAATCACTCCACCAACCACAAGAGGTACTATGTTCGCGCAGTCTGGACAAGACATAGCTTCGATATGTTGTCCCATGAAGCCACGTCCCTCATATACTTCGGTCTCGTACCCACAATTCTGGCATCTGAATATCTTCTTTTGTGACATAAATAATCTCCTTTCTTACCATTTT
>ENA-OZKW01000050-OZKW01000050.1-human-gut-metagenome-genome-assembly--contig:-NODE-50-length-36272-cov-16.444239_pt1 | contig 36272 bp, 36 predicted proteins | sample MGYA00244833_ERZ653778 | MGnify/ENA primary metagenome ERZ653778 (study PRJEB26926, sample SAMN06165284) | human gut metagenome | biome: ENVO:00009003; feature: ENVO:2100002; material: ENVO:00002003... | reverse complement strand
ATGAAGGAGAAAACCGAACCAACGATGAAGGAGAAAACCGAACCAACGATGAAGGAGAAAACCGAACCAACGATGAAGGAGAAAAAGCTAGAGTGTTGCATCTCTTCATTGTTAGGCAGTTTAAACATTGAATTTGTAAATGTTTACAAAAAAAAACTATCAACAGAAACATTCGCAAAAATCAGGCAGGACGTCATAAACTATTTAATCAAAAAAGGCGTGAAAATGTCATATTCTCCTCAATGGCAATACACTTTCGTAAAAATATTTTATGACACACCAGAAGAAGAAAAATTAGCCCTAGAATTAACTCTAGGAGTTAAATCAATTATTGATAAATACGGGAAAAACTAAAAACAAAAAAAATAATATGTGTATTATAGCGTACGGAATCAAAAAAGACATTGGCAACCAACATTTTCAAAATTGCATCACAAACAACCCTGACGGCTTCTTTTTAGCCGCATTTAAAAGAGGTACATGCCAAGAAAAGCCAGAATATTTTATTCGTACCCTTTTAAAAAAAGAAATTGTTAATTTGTGGAACACAATCCCAAAAGATTATGTTGTCCTCTTGCATGCTCGCATCAAAACGCATGGCTCAATTTCAGAAAAAAACGTTCATGGCTGGAATGGAAATGGCTGGTACTTTTGCCATAATGGAATCTTGAGCATTAAAAACAAAGACGATCTAACAGATAGCGAAACTTTTTTCCGATACCTATTTTTGCCAGCTTTTGGTGAGTATTGCATACAGGAAAACAATGACGATATAGACAACATGGTTAATGCCGTCCTCGGCTCAAATAAATTTGTATTTTGGAAAAAAGGAGAGATGCTTCTTTATGGCGATTTTCAAAGACCAGATAAAAATAAATTTGCCTATTTCTCTAACTCTTCTTATCTAAAGTATAATGCTAAATACACTTGTTCATCGTATGGAGATGAACTTTACTACAACCACAATTTAGGTTATTCAAAGTATTCTAAAAAATATCACTATACAAAAAAATACTATTCATTAAATAACGTTTTAATACCTGAAAAGAGAGTGCAATAGTCTGTCATAAAAATCCGGCATTCAAGCCCTGTAGCCTACGAAAATGGCTACAGGGCTTTTTTATAACAATCTTATTCCGTGTTACTTATTGTTTTGCTCAAGTAGTCGCCCGTTCTATCTGTTCCGCAAAAAAAGTACGTTCTCTCATTATAATAAAAGAGCACAATCCGGAATCGTTTCTTTTTTTGAGGAATGCTATAAAATTGCAGGATGAATTCACATTCATCCGCATTCCTTCAAAATCGTCCACTACAAGAAAAGGTACTCTTTGATATTTCCTTAAGAGTTCTTCTTGAGGACGAAAACTTGATAATTCTCTTTCTAGGTCGACGGCCTTTAAATACAACCCTCTTCTTCCCTCCCACAATTCTTTCGCAATTAGGTTGCAAGCGGAAAAGGTTTTCCCTTTCTTCGAAGAGGCAAAAAACCAGCTACGAGCTTTTACTTGATTCATCCCCGGGAAAAGCTTGCATTGAACGATTTTTTTTTGAACGCAAGCTTGGTAAAACGCTAAAGGAACGCCTGATTCTTTTAGCCGTTTTTCCCAGCCTTTCACCCTTTCTTTCTCTTTTTCCTTCCTTCTCCACTCTTCCTTTTCTTCTTCACTTGTTAGCGGTATTTTATCTAACCCTTTCAATAATTGGTCTAAATCTAAAATGTCTTTTGCCAACCTCGGAACAGATTTTCGTTCCATTTCTTCTAGCGGATAGTCGTCAAGTGGATAGTTCATTTTCGTTTTTTACATGAATTTAGAAAGGGCGTTTTTTGTAAAATCGTCTATCGGTAAAACAAAATGGGCGTAAGGCATATAGGTCGCAAAATCCTTATCTTCAATAAGAGGTTCAATTTCTCCTGAAAGTATTCTGTTGGAAATGTGGAGGTAGTACAGAGACTTCAAAAAATCGCTATTAGGCTCATCCTCTAACCCAAATGCCGCAGGATAAAAGGCGCGGAGGTGGGTGAGCTTTTTGACAGACATTTGAGCCGGATTCCATTTCGCTTTGTTCCAAACCATTGGAGTGATTTTGAATCCCACTCTTTGCATCATGAGCTTGCACAACTCTTCGTTCTGGACTGCAAACTTAGAAAATGCCGACAGTTGTTCTTGTGGTAGTTCTTTCTGCATGCGGCTATTTATAGACATGTCATCTGTCATACTCAAGAAAAAAAAAAGAAAAATATTGCATGCGGAGGGAAAAACGGTATTATGAGGCCATGTCAGAAACAAACGAATCAATACCATTTGCGGCTGGCGATAGTATGCCCATGATTGCTCCTCTCGCTGGGAATCCTCTAGCCAACGTCCTTTCTAACAAAGAATCTTTGGAAGCTCTCGCCTCTATATATATAGCAAAACAAATGCCCAGAAATATGCTGGAAGTTTCTTCTAAGATACGCCAGCTTTGCTCTTTTCGGCATTTAGCGAACACGGCTTTCTTTGAATACAAAAGAGGTGGTTCTACCATTTCCGGAGAGACAATCCATTTAGCAAACGCTTGCCTAACGGCGTATGGGAATGCGGAGGCGGGTTGGAGGAAGATTGGAGAACATGTGGACGAAAAATGCCGCATTTGCTCTGACTGCATAGCATTCTGTTGGGACAAAGAAAACAACATTAGAAGAGAGATTGCTTTTTCCGTTCCTCATTGGAGAGATACTAAAGAAGGTGGCTATGCTCTTTCCTCCGATAGGGATATATATGAAATCTGCGCAAATATGGCATCAAGGCGCATTCGTGCGTGCATTTGGTCAGTTCTCCCGGACTTCATCAGACAAGAGGCTTCCGAGGCGTGCCAAAACACCCTTAGAGCCTCTGATAAGCCGCTTTTGCAAAGGGTAGAAGACTGTGTAATAGCTTTCTCGAAGATAGAGGTCACAAAAGAAATGCTTGAAGCTTATTTGAAGCACAAGATAGAGAGTTGCAAGGAATCAGAAATTGTCATGCTGATTGGCCTTTTTAATGCTATCAAGACAGGCGCAATTTCCAAAGAGGAAGCTTTTTCTGACGATAATAACAAAGTAGAAGAACAACCTATATTCAGAAAGAAAGAAGGGAATGAATGATGTTGTTATGACTATAATCACGTGTGGAATCATAGTCATTATTGATAAAATATGTATGAGAGATATAGATTCTAATAATAAATAAAGATATGAACACCAAAAAAAACACTGAAAGACAAGGACTGCCTTCCTGCTCAAGCTTGGCTCGCTTAGCATGTTGTCCCTGCTCCTTGAAATACGATGTAGAAGATAACGGCTCAACCTCCGAAATGGCAGAAAGAGGCAACCGCATTCATCAATATCTTGCTTACCAAAACATTCATCTCAATGAGGAAGAAACGAAGCTCATGATTGCCTGTAAAAGGATTGTAGCAGAAGTTGCTTCTATTTGGGCAGGGGATGATAAGTTTCAGGAGGTTACGAAGGAAGAAAGGTGCTTCTTTTTAAAGGATGGAGAGCTAATTTTTTCTGGCAAGCCTGACTTGGTTTTTGGCAAGCACAATGAAGAAGGATTCCATTTATTGATTATTGATTACAAAACGGGGCCTATAGAGCAAGAATCTACCCAAACCAATCACCAGCTTAGAGGGTTAGCCCTATGCTGTAAGCAACATATTGAAAGGAATTATCATGACTGCCACATAAAATCGGTCTCATGCGCCATTGTTCAACCCCTTGTCACCTCTTATCCTGTGATAGTAAGGTACAGTGAAGAGGATATTAAGGAGGCTGAACAAGAGGTAGTGGAGATATGCAGGAGAACTAAAGAGAATAGCGAACCCATTGCTAATGCCCATTGTCAATACTGCAAAGGGTTCTCACGTTGCAAGGCCCCTATCAATGCGATACAGACGATTGCAGTGCCTTCTACAAAGTTTTCTTCCAGTCTGATACAAATGAATCCCTCCGAAAGGAGTAAATTGTTTTTTACGGCGAAACTTGCACAAAAAGTCGCCAAAGAAATTGAAGATTCGTGCTTTGAACTCCTGAAAAACGGTGAAGAGATTGACGGTCTTGCCCTAAAGGAGGGAAACACTGTAAGAACGTTTAAGAAGGAAGGTATAGCTAGATGTCAGCAAGTTATTCCTCAAGAAGACTTCATAGATGCTATTGCTATTTCTGTAGCTAAGTTGGAAGATGCTTTTCACAAGCATCAGAATATCGTGAACGGCAAGCAAACAAGAAAAATATCGAATGAGCAATTCAATAAAATATTTGGCGACTTTATTGAAGAAAGAAAACAAAAAGAAAGGATTGTGAAGAAATGATTGTCGTTAATTTATGGGATATTGTTGCATTTTTGCTATCACTCGCATTGGCAATTTGCATGCTAATTCAATATATTTTATTCAAAATAAAAGGAAAATGACGCCTGAACAGAAAGCTTTTACGACTTTGGAGTGGCATGGGGCGGAGCCTCTATTTTTCACACCTATGTTCGTAGTGTATTGAAAGCCCGTGGCTACCAAATAAACACAGAATTGCTTCATCACTTTAGAGATAAAGAATGTAGCTATGGAATGGTTGTTCGGGAAGCGTGCAAATGCCGCCGTAGATACAGAATGTGGACTACTCCGCAAGCAGAACGAATCTGTGAGAACTGTGCTCACGAAGGGACGCATCCCTACGCTGCCCCCTGTAGTGAGTGTTTTCGCTGTCCCTTTGCACAAGCTTATGAAGGGTTCTGTGACAACTGGCAACCAAAAGTCTAATTGTATGGAATTTGATATTTTAATTGATACAGAAGATAGCTTCGTAGTTTGTGACAGGAACAATAAAAATAATAGAGTGTTTGTAATAAGGAGTATGGTCCCTGCTATTCTGCCGCCACCACTGGCGCACATAAGAAGTGAGAGGTGGAATGTGGAGGGAAAATCATTTTTCCTCAAGGAACATGCGATTGAATGTGCTAAAGAATTTTTAAAAATGAAAGACGCAGAATACACTCAAGGCAAAACTAAAGAGTTAAAAGAGCTTCGAGAAAAGATAAGGTTTTTGTCTTATATCGTCTCATTGATGCAGGAAGACCCCGACTTGTCAAAAAACTATGTTACGGCACTCGTAGAAATTAAAAAATATATCGAACAGATTATTAACGGAGACAGATAAACTATGAATCTTTTCGAGAACGAAAGAAACACTAGGATTTATAATATTTCCAGAGAGATAACAAACATATTTAAAAACTTTCTAGGAGTTGAAGAAACTAAAGAAGCCCTAATTGGTCATCTCAAACAAGAGGTGGAAGAACTCATCTCGGCAAAAACAAAAAAAGATATGGCTTTTGAATGTGCGGATATTATTATTCTCTCCATGCGTATTCTAATTAAATTGGGCTACAAAAATCCTTTGGAAATAATTACAGAGAAAGGTGAGATAGTAAAAAAAAGATTACGCAAAGCGGTGGAAATATATAACAATAATCCAGCAATGGAAGGAGCAGAGGCATATAGGTTAGCAAAGGAAGAATTAGATAATGAAAAGTGAAAGCAGAAGGGGGCGCCCCCCTAAGAGAAAAGAAACAGAGGACGATGTTTGGTTCACCACAGCCGAAGCTATCGCCGCTATTCAGAAAAACAATGAGGCCGAATTCGAGCAAAGTTCTCCGTTTGGCGTTGTTGTCCTCAAGAAGAGCTACAATGGAGGAATAGTAATGGCTCAAAAAGAATCGCGTTTTGAACTAGTAGATTTTAGATTCGCTTCATCAGAGAGAAAATCATGGAAGAAAACAAAGTAGAAACAAAGCTTTTTGAAGGGTTCAACTGTTTTCTGGGCCTAGACCTCTCACTAACCGCTACAGGGTGTTCTGTGTTTCATCATAAGTCAGGAGTAGCCACTGATTATACAACCACCCTCTCAAGTCCTCACAAAGGCCCCCAGAGGCTCTCTGATTTTGCCAGCCAACTAGAGGACGTCAAAGATGCAATCCTAGCGCACACGCCAGCAGAAAAGGTTCTTGTGTGCATAGAGAACTATGCCTTCTCACGGTTCGGAAAAATCGTCCATTTGGGCGAGCTAGGAGGAGTAGTAAAATACATCCTTTTTTCATCAGGGATTTCCAATATAATTGTTTTCCCTCCAACAACCCTAAAGAAATTTGCTACCGGCAAAGGTGTTGGAGAAAAAGGACTTATAATGACCGCTGTTCTTAAAAGGTGGCAGATAGATTCTAAAAACAATAACGAAGCAGATGCGTATGTGTTGTCTCGAATGGGGCATTGCTTGTGCCACCCGTCCATTTACACCTCCTTTCAAAAAGATGCATCTAAAAAATTCCAGCTAGCATAATGAAGTTAAACAGGCTTACGGATAAAGAGTTTTACGAAATACTGGAACTTTTTTCTGTGGGCAACCCATTATCTGCGCTTCTAAGACAGAGGTCTTATTCTCCAACCAAGTTTATACAAAAAACATTAACAGGAGATGCAGTAAAGGCTCTGGATTTTTGCATAGCCGCCCGCAGGAACAGAGAATGGCGTTCTGCCCACTTCAAAAAACTCTATAGGACAAACAGGTGTATGCCTCTGTCATATCTAGATGTAAGAAGTGCAAAAAGAACGGGGATTCGCATGTATTACAAGCAATCCCCGTTGTCTATGAGAGAGTGTAAGGTTATTGATGATTATTTGTTCAACAAGGATTTATAATCACCTTGTTTGAAGATATTTTGCGGCCTTATTCATCCATTTAGCAACGCTACTTGCAAAAACTTTTCCGTCCCCTAGAGCAGAGAGGTCTTTCTTGTCTGCCACATTGGCAATTTCAATATCAATAAAGTCTATCCAACCCGGCAACCCCTTAAATTCCGTGCATGGGTTAAACCCAAATTCGCCCCAACCCTCTTTTTGCAAAAGGGTATTTGCTGTATGCAGGAGCCTAAAACCAAATGGCGTTTGTGTGTTTGAAGAGACAAGTTTTTGATGCGTGGCTCTATCAGAGGTAACAGAGGAAGTTCGCAACCTCAAAATAAACTCTATTCCCATATTGTCCCACCTATTAGTCATAAATAGGTTAATTTCTTTTGTGGTCGGCACTACCTCAATAAATGAGGTAAAAAATCCCTTATCCAGAAAGCTTTCCAAGCTCTGACCAATGTGAGTTAAAACCTTATCCTGTTTGTCAATCGCAATCAGAACATTCATTCTTTTATCTTTCTTTCTATTCCTTCAACTCGAATAGCTAACAGTTGAATTGCCTTTGCTGTTTCCACTTGGGCCTGCGTCTGCATGGTCATCAAATTACAAAGGCGGTCATTGTGGTGGCTGACCAGTTCTCCAATATACCAACATGCTCCTCCACATATCGCCAGCGACATCATAAGGCAAGCGAACATAGGGGATTGCTTAGCAAACTCTAAAAAGTATTTTGGCGCTTGTGAGAGCTGGCACATCTTCTTATTTCCCCTTAGTTTGAACGACAGGAGGCTTCCCGTATATAATCAGATTCCCGTTTTCGTCAACGCTGTAGCTGATTTGGCCTCCCTGTTCTCCGGACAAGGTGAAAGAGGTATTAGCGCACCCTGTAGTACAGAAAAAGGTAATGAGCGCACCAATGATAGCACTCACAAGAGCAATCCATTTTCCCGGAACTCCCTTCTCTTCGGCAAACTCTGCCGCATGTGTCAACACGATAGAAGAATATCCTTCATCAAGCATCCAAGTGACAAGCTCGCACGCTTTAGTGTGGTCTTCTGGGATGCTGGTATCAAGCCCAACCTGATTTGCCACAGCCTCCACTAATGCATCGAAGGTATGAGTTGTTTTCATACATGGACAAATAACATTCATAAGACCTTCCTACAAATAAAAACAACCACCCCGCAAATAGGATATTGCCCGTTTGCAGGGTGGTGCTTTGCAATGTAGCAGGGAAGGCTAACCATATTGGATTATTCCACCCTTTTCTGCTATATTTGTTTGTTGTTTATGTTGTTAATTTTTAGAACAGCTCCTAGACTTCTAGGTTGTTCTTTTGCTACACCTTCCTAGCAACAAATAGCTGCTGACTTAAAACAGTTTTAATCTCATCTACTTGTGAGACTAAAAATGATTCTTGTCCTGCTACATCGTAAAGATAATCACAGATTTCGTCACATTCTTCCCTAAGTACGTCGAGGACGTCTTCATCATTAGGTGTCTCTGTTAAGGAAACCTCCTCAAAGACAATATCTTTTTCAGGGCTTAGAGAGTTACCTGAATAGGATTCCTTGAATGTGTCGAATAGCTTTGAACACTTTTTGTACATTGTTCCTGTAGCTTCATGAACCCAGCCCCTCTCGGTTAGCTCATGAACATTATTCAGGAACGTTAAAAAGTTATTCAATACTGTCAGGTTAATCTTCTTCATCACAAAGCTTAGGCGCAACAATGGTAGGGAAACTTGAACAGTCATCAAGCTCAAAACCGCGAATCACCCAAATAAGAGGTTTGATGAACTTGTTCCAGTTTTCGGACACAAGAAGGGCCTTTTTCAGATTTTTAGAATAAACATCAGATTCAATCTTGCGGAAGTGTTTCTTGTTAAAACCAAGAACGCGTCCTTCTACCATGCCAGCAGTCAGAATTTCGTCTCCTTCTGTTCTTTTGCCAACATAAAAAACAGGACATCCGACAATCGTTGCAACTTTTGCCTTGAGTGCTTCCTTTTCTTTTTCGGAAACGTCCAGCTCATCTATTTCTTGAAGAACTGACGGTTTTACCCTGTACCAAACATTACAGTCAGGTTCCAAATCCCAGCCAGATTTAACTATATCCTCAAACTCTTTGACGAAAAAGGCTGATTTAATCGGATTACTATTCATTAGAGCGATTAAGCCTGAGACTTTATCTTGAGGAAAGTCTTCTCCGTTTATTTTTTTATATGCCATATTATTTTTAGTGGTTATTGTTTATCGCTTACTATCCTAAAACTAACGCTTTAGTTCCTTGCGACCTCTTCACAATAACAGAAACGACAGGGTAATCAATGTTTTTTTCTTTTAGAATTGTCATACACACTGGAAAAAAGCTTTTTCTGCTCTCTTATAAATTCGCACGCGCGTATATACGGTGTAACGTCCTTTGTGGTTGGAGACGGTAGTTAATAGCTTCGAAGTGGTCTATGTTATCGTTTCTCTAATACCTTCGAACTTGGAACTCTTGTTAACCTCTCTATGCAACCTGTTAGCCGAACGAAGGAATAAATCAATAAGTATAAATATTAAAAGGTTTATTCTAACCTACTTTCTCTAACCAACGTGTTCCAAATTAGAAATGTTTTTAAACCAATTCTTTTCTAATCCCGTTGTTTCTCTAACCAAGCCCACAACTTTGTTTGGCTCCATAGCCGATAGGCGTAAATCAAAACTTTTGAAAAATCATGAAGGATATGCTTGCCATATCCGAACTCTTTTTCTTTCTAGCCCCGGAGAGGTTAAAGGAAGACAATCAACTTAACCGCCCTGTTCCTTGAACAAGATTTTAACAACTGACCCCTCAAAAAATCAAGCCTAAAGTTTGACATCGAAAACGCTCGAAACGGAACATTGTGTGACATAAGTATATGGTTATTAGTTAATTATAGTTGTGTCATACAACACATATTTTTTACATCAGGCCTGTTTCAAGACAAAAAAGAAGAGCAGCTTCGGGTAAAACATGAGAAAAAACCCCGAAGCTGCTCCGCTCGAATATGCACAACGAAAGAAGAAAAGAATTCTTCCAAGAGCATTAGACCAAATCCTGTTCCCTTGGTCAACTGTAAAGTTTTTCTTTACAGTTCATCGAACTTGTAAGGAAAGCTTACAAGTTGCTCGAACACGCATAAAAAACAGGACCCCCGCTTTTAACGGAGGCCCTGTCTTTATGACATTGAAACACCTATATACAGTGGCTACCGGAATAGCAACTGTTGGTATACTAGGATGAAGTGTTGTTCATGTCGAGTATTTATTCTAACTTTGTTTCTGCTATCCATTTTAAGAACTCCATCAAATCCTTGTCTTTCTTTTTTAGAGCAGGAATCTCGCGTGACGTGAAAATTTTTATAGGTACGCGAGGGTCAGAAAGTTTTATTGAGGTGTGTCTAGCAGAAACTGTTATATCTACAGTTTCTGACGGGTCATCAACGCTCGGGGAAAGCGCAGCTTCCGTGACAATCCAATCCTCTTTTAATGAGGCGAGTTCCTGTTTGAGTTTTTCCCATACTTTTTGCTTATCCTCCGGCAAATCTTCTGGGGTCTTGTCTCGACAGTCGCTGTGTTGAAGACAAACAAATGTGGCTTTATCATATTTACCAACATCTTGAAAAAATATTACCGCCATCATAACGAAAATTATATTAGGCTATTTGAATAAATGTAATATTCACAGAATTGGGAGTTACCTCTTCTGCGATTGAAGGCATTGAAAAAGAAACTTTATCAGAGCCTCCTTGAACGTGATACATGTACTGTTGAGCAGACACAACAGTACAATTTGCAGGGATTTTATATAGCATTCCCATGGAGGGAACAACTTTCTTTAGACTTCCGTTTTCGTCCTCATAAATAATGAGATTGCTTTTTCCGAGGGCCGTCGCAGTATTTGCAAGCTGCGTTCCTGAAGGATTAGAGGAAGTTACTTTCACACGAAACTCGGACGGCTGCACAGATAGATTAGTTCCTGTTGGTGTTGCACTAATGAAGCGTATTTCATACATGCCCTCTGGAGCATCTTCTGGGAGTGTCACAGCAACAGGACTGCCTGTGGCTAATTTAGCTGATTGGATTGTTGTATTATATAAGTACATTGCTATTGATTATAAAAGAGTTATGCCCCCCCCCCGAAATCGGGAGAGGGGGCTATTACGCAGGCATATCCGACGTGACAATTTCCTTGTCACCGATAGCCCACATAGATTTGTCGGTTAGATAGTAAATACAGTTGTTTGCTTTTTCGCCAAGAGCTTTATACTCCGCTTCCGTCATTGAAAGATATTTGATATATCTTTGGTCATTTGTGCCCACAGGAGCAATCATTGTATCAGTCAAATCTTTTTGGCTGATAATAGAACTTGTAATCCTATTACTCCCAGTTATAACAACGTTACCGTTAAACGTTGTTTTATTGGACACATACAAAGCGGTTAAAAATGCGTTCCCTCTAACAGTAAGAGAATTTTCACAAGTGACATTTCCATTGTTGGCGACATCAAGACCGCCGCCTGTAGCGGATGGTTGAATACCAAGTAATAAGGTAGAATTGTACATATACATCCGCATATCCCCAGTATTACCATGTAATGTCCATATTATTGTTTTATCGGTAGGAAGGTTATAGGTAATATCGGTGGAAATAGTCCGGACGCCTATATTTCCTTCAAAATTTTTTACGCCTTGGAGCGTTTGCTCCGTATCAAGTGTCACATATTTTTCTAACTCCTCATCCACATATTGCTTATTAGTGGCTTGAGTTGATAAAAAAGGAGTTGCAACTTCAATCGGCTTTTTAAAAGTCCAATTCCCGGTAATGTCTTGGTCAGAGGCGGGGTCAAAGCTTGAGCCGCCGCCGGACGACGCACCGGGGACGGCGATACTAAAATTTGCCGGAGTAACCAGCCATTGTACATCGCTACTCCCCACGTTTACAAAAACAAAGGGAGAAATTGCAACAAACGGGATTTGCCTAGCTGTTTCAATTTTCTCGTAAAGCATGCTAAACATATCCGGATCGCTCTGTTGGTCGCTATCGGCCGCCAATAGTTCTATCTCTCCTGCGCCAGAGGGAGAGTGTACTGATAGAACATAAGAACGGCCTTGCTCAACGCTAGCAAACTGATTTCCAGTTAGCCCGGTTGTACGGGCGGTTGTCTTTTTTTTTGTAGCCATTGCCTGTAATGTTGGTTTGGTTAAAGATTGTTGGCTAGTCCTCCCAGCCTCTAATCTTGAGTAGTTTGTTTATTTGTCTTAATTCCCTAGAAAGTTTTCTATACGTGGCCGAACGCTCGCCGTTCTCCCTCTTCGCTTCTCTCTTAGCTTTCTTGAGCTGTCGCGCTCTTTCCTTCATTTCCTCCTTCTCCGTATAAAGCGGGTTGATTGGCTCCGGGAGTGCCTTTTGAGCGGTCGTCTTCACTTGAGAAAGGGCATTCGACAATGCGCCCACCATTTCCAGAGATTTAGTTACGCTCTGTCCAGAAGAACCAAAAGCGGTTGAAACAGTCGCCACACTACCAATGTTCTTTCCTAAGTAAGAAACCATATCGGCGTAATCATTGAAAGTCAAAGCTCCTTCCTTATCCCATTTCTCTGAAACTGTTTCGTATGTTTTTACAATACTTCTGACTAGGTTCTGAATCGTGCTTGAAAGGTCAGCCATGTCAGCCCGTCCAAGCGAATATTGTTTTCCGCTCAATTCGGACAATACCCATTCCGCAAAGCCTCCAAACATCGGGACTGAAACTATCGGGCTTAGGACGGCTGTGAAGAAGAGGTTGTCCAGAAATTCATCCTCTTTATCCTTGTCTCCAAACAAAGCAGTTGCCAAACCATTGAAAAGGCCATTAGCTATAGCCGCAATAGTATAAACTCGGAATGCGGCTAGCCAATCGCCCTTTTTGCCCTGCATTACAACCATGCCGAATTTGTTCATTACGTCGGAAAGGAATAAGAATTGGGATGCCTCAAAAGCACTACCGCCTAACAAGTGCGAAGCTTTGGCCGAAGTTGATAAAGGCTGTGCTGTCTGATAGATATTCTTATTAAGCTCCCACCTTATCTGTTCATGTGACAAACCACGCTTTGCAAGCATGTGGGAAGCTAGCTTGTTCGCAAAAGTAATACTCCACCAGTCAAAGCCAATCAAACCGCTCATCCCTATTTCCTGCCAATATCCCCATTGCGCTTGTTTTTTCAGAGGAACGCTTAATGCTTTTTCAGCCAGCACACGGTCTTCCCAATTCCGGTAGGTACGCTCCTTCATGGCTTCCAAGTCCCTAAGCTCTTCAAGAGTGAATCCCTTATAGTTCCCAGAAACTACTTCCGAAATCCCTCTAATGATTTCCATTGATGAGAAATTGCTTCCAACAATAGGGTTGAATATAGCCGCCCCAGAGCGCACCAAAGAAGCTAAAGAGAAGGCAATCCTAGTCTTAGCTAACACTTGAAACACTTTCCCCATCACCTCTGCCAACACACTCTTTTGCGCATACACACGGCCTTCATTGATGAAGTAATAAAGGTCTTTATTGGCCGTCTCATAATTGGCAGGGCCTAATAATTTCTGTAACTGTGCGTTGGTGGTAGGATTAGCCCAAACTCGGTTGTTGAAGTTGACTAGTTCGTAGGCTGTCATCCACCCTTCCATGATAGAGCTGTACCGAAGATACTCTCCAAGAGGGTTTATCTCCAAAGACAAGGCTGCGGAAGACGGCGTGTTTCTATGCTTCGCGTAAGAGGGTAATCCTGTTCTTGAAATGTGGCCCTTGCTGTAACTTTCCATGTCGCCTTCTTGCATGGTGTTGTAAGCCGCGATGTTACGGGGCGTATAGTAGTCATCTAGAATTACCGTTTGTCCATAGTTCTCTGCCATGAACGCCCGAAGCTTCTCACCTTTTTCTCGATACAGGTTTTGCAGTTCGTCCGCTAAATACAGACCGTCCGGACCAAGGATTTCCAAAAGCTTGGAAATATCCTTTTCTTTTCTCTCAAGGTATTCGTTTTCAACAACTTCTGCCTTGGCGTCATACTCTTCGGAGGTTAAGGAGCCATCAGCAAGGCCTTTGTTTAAGGCCTCAAGCTCTTGCTGATATTTTCGATAATTGCCAAAATCCATGCCCTTGTTGCCAAGGTTTTCCCGCAATACGTCTAAGCCGTCCTTTTCCCTTAACGTCTGATAGACTTTGACTAGGCCATACTTGGTTAATTCGTGGCCCATGAAGGATATGGTTTTGGTGGAAAGCTGGTCAAAATACCTAGGCGAATTCTGCCCCGCTCTCTCCATCATTCCCCGCATGATACGAACGGCATGAGACGTAGCCTTTTCCTTCTCTACTCCTCGCTGTTGTTCTGCGTATTGAACATTATTTTGCAAGAACGTTCCTATATCCTTAAAGTCTTTCATCGAAGAGAGAACTTCAAGGAGCTGTTGAAGGCTCATGAATCCTGTAAAGATTCTATCCAAAAAGCCTGTGCCTCTTTGGTCTCGCTCCAATACAGCCTTTCTAAGGGCATCACGATTATTCTCCCCTCCTACCCGCTCGTTGATGACTGCGTTGAATTTGTTATAGAAACGCTCAATCTGCTCATTAACTTTCTTTCTCCGAAGCCGTCCTTCTCGCTGTAGCTCTTTCAGTGTCTTAACCGCTTCTGCGAGCTGTTGAGCATTAAGTGCGTATTTGTACCTTCCGTTGGGCATCCTTTCCCGATACAACGCACTCCCAAATACCTCGAGGAGGTTCTTTTGGTTTTCCAAGTTTTCCAACTCTAGAGCATTCTCTTCTGATGCCTTCTGGTTTTGAAGCTCATCTATGGTGCTATCCAAGGTTTCCAGCTGGACTGCAACCTCTTCGGGAGACATAGCCATAACCGTCAGAGCGTCCATAGTTTCCTCTCTAGCTTGTGCGTCTAAAGAACGCGAACGTCCTTTAGTGTCTTTGAAGGCATTTTCCGCTAACCTCCGCAAGCTCTCTATGCTTTTAGTAGCAAGCTTCTTCTCTGCCGCCGCCTCTGCTCTTTCTTCCTTAATGTCCTTGCGGATTTCTTTCGAGATAAGACTACGCAGGAACTTCATTTCCCTGCTGAAATCCTTCTTAGCTTTAGCGTCAGCTTGTTCAACACGCCTCTTTATTTCGTCCTGAATAAGACGTTCCAGTTGCTTTCGGCTTGCTTCCTCTGCCCTTTCATTCAACGCTCTAACGGTCGCATCAAGAGCTGTTTTCATGTCCGCATTGAAGGCCTCATTGCTTTTCGGATTAGCCAGCCTGTCAGCAAGTTGGTTAGAAATAAACTTCCGGCTCCCCGAAGCCATAGCATTAGCGATAGAGAGGACAGAGTTCAGCAATGCTTTCTGCTGGCCCCTCTCTGTTAGCTTGCCTTGTGAAAACCTTTCGGAAAGCTTGGTCATGCTTCTCTGCAATTTATGAAGCTGTCCAACCGACTTTTCCGATGTCCCTCCAATAATACTCTTGATAGCTTCGTTAATGGTTTTAATAGAGGGAGTTACGTCTATTGTTCCTCTCCTTCTCGCAGAAGGAAGAGTTTTTCCCATCGGCAAAATGTTTTCGCCCGTTGCTCCATTGATAAGCTCGCCAACGTCCTGTCCATCACGACGCTCGGCCATTGTCGCCAACGATTTAGACCATTTAACAAAATCGGAAGAGACAACTCCCTGCTCAATGGCTTCTCTTATCAGATTGCCTTCTTCAAAAATATTTCCGACTTCCGCAATGGCGTCTTTCTGCCACTCCAAAATTGTCTGAACATTCCCCGGCATTGAGGAAAACAACTCTGGCGTTGTAGCTAAAGCTTTCCCCATATTGGCAAGATGCTCCTGCAACAGAATATCATTGCTCAAGTCCCCTATTTCTTCGCTACTGCGGCCCAAGAATTCCAAGTAATTCCTTACCTGTGTTTCAATGACGTCTCTGGAAATAACGCCGCTCTCCAAATCAGATATTGCGCGGGCATGAATTATTTCTTCGAGAATATTGAGAGGATTCGCTTCACCCCTCGCAACAGCAATCGTCCCATCTCTATATGCAGATACAATTTCCAGCTCATTTGCTACATCTTCTATACTTACTTTCCCTTCTCGAAAGCTCTGTAACAAGTCAGGGTCTTGGTTAATTACAGCCAAAGCCCTAAGCCTTGCTATGGTCGCATTGTTGTTTTCTGCGGACTGGATTTTTTCTCGCAATTCGTCAGGAGTATAGCTTTTTATCTTTGCGTCTTTCCCAACACTTGCTTCTATCTCTTCCTGTGCGAAAATATTTAACGCCCTGATGAATCCCGGATTAGACTGCAACGCTTGAGACATGAATGTGCCAGCAATTTCATCTGTAACAGTCGTTGTCTTTTCTGCACCGCTTACCGGGTCTTTCTCGATAACATTAAAGGTTCCATCACCATTATCAGTGATGTTGGGCATAAGTTCCACATCCTTAAACCTTTCTGCGTTCTTCGCTAAAAAGTTCAGGAATACTCCTGCCTGTTGATGTGTTATCTGGACATCAGAACTTACCTTGTTGTCTCGAAGAGCCGCCGTCAGACGATTGGTGCGCTCTTTCCCGTCTGGCATATTGGCAATAGCTGTTGCTTCCGTAGGTGGAATTCCTAAGGCTGTAAGAGCTTCTGCGCTTCTTCCCACTCTATTGATAAGGTGATTTGCCTGATAACCTCCTACGGCCCCTAATGAGCCACCAAGCAACACAGTAGCCCCTAAAAGTTCTGGTTGTGTTAAATCTAAAGTCTCCCACCAGTTGCTCAAGGTGTTTTGTTGGGTGAGGTCAAACCCGGCAGAGCGCATCACATTTTCCAAGCCTACATAAATAGGGTCCGCTAGCACTTCCTGTACATATTCCGAAAGCGCACCTGCCCCGGCGGCTCTTACGGTTCCGGGCAATTTGTTGTATGTGGTTGCTAACTTGCTTCCCACTTCAACAGATTTGGCCCCCTTGGCCGCTAACGCGCCCATCTTTATTACTGCGTTTTCCAGTAAACCCTCTAAGGCTCCAACCGATAAACCATACGCTACAGAACCAGCTTTAGATGAGTTTGTTCTATATGCCTCCAATGCTACAGTTGAACCATAAACCATAGACCCTACTGCTGTAGCTGTTGACCACCCAACCAACGGATTGCCTCCTGACGCCGCCGTTGCCCCAATAGTGCTGGCAGTTACTGCTGTGATTTTAGGTACTTGTTCAACAGCACCCTTAAAGAACCTTCCGACCCATGAAGTAGGATAGTCGCGTCCCATCCTATACTCCTGCTGGATAGCCAAAGCAAGACGTTCGGCTTTGGCATTATCTCCTCCACCGGAAAGCATCAGCCTCGTTAATCCGCTAATATCAGAAGCTGTATCGTCAATCGCCTGTACAAGCCATGTCCTGTTGTCTTTAGGCAACATGTAGGGAAGCATCTGGACTGCCAATGAGAACGCTTCTCCTTCACCCAGCTTCAATAAGCTGTCTGCCATTTTATTCCAATCCAGCTCGCCTCTCTCTATGTATTCGTCTTTAATCCATGAGACGGCGTTATAAGCACGCTGATAAATGTATTTAAGCGCAGGTTCTTGGTTGAAAATGTTTTCCGCATACAGGTTCAGATTGCCTTCCAAGCTGTCGATTGCTTTCTGATAATCGCCGCCACTCTCAATAAAAGAATCAAAAAACCTCGTAGACGCTTCATTATAAGCGATCTCCTCTTCCTTGTTCCGTTGGAGTTCTTGGGCATATTTTGATACAACTCCGTGCATAGAATCAGTGTTGTAGTGTTTTTTTAAAAGCTCAAGAGCAACTCCTTGGTCAACCTTTATGTTGGGGAAAAAATTCTCAACAATCCGATTAAATACGTATTTATCCTGCATGAATGGAGGAGATGTATTAAACGCTTTAATCTGTTGAGCTGTAAGAACTTTTTCAAGATTATTGTTTTCTACATCTTGCGCCGGTACTTCTCCAAACAAGCCAGTGGTAGGATTGATATAACGAGTTACGGCATAAACAATATCTTCATTTCTTTTAATCTGTTCACGATACTTTTCGTATTCGGGGTCTATGCCACTATTGATTAGTTGGTTACGACGTTCGTTAAGAGCCTCTAAAAACTCGGGCGAATCATCCGGCGTGGCTTGTGATTGAAGCTTCAAATACTCATCCAAGTCAGAACGCAGTTTCCGCTTCTGGCTTAACGCCCTTTCTGCCCATGCCCCCTCATTAACACCATTAGAAACGCCTTGAGCCTCATTTGCGATTTGCTCTTGCATTTCCTGTTGTGCCTGTACCTCTAAAGCATCACCTCCAATAGGTATGCTATCTGTCGGAGGTGTAGCCAAGTTTAATGGGTCTAATGTATCAGGCATAAATGTCTTATAAGCTGTTCCAGTATGCAATTAAAGCACAATATACGGCTTGCTCACTCTGCGCCGCCAGACCTGCCTTTTCAGCAATAGCTTTGGCATTTCTTCTCGCAATAACTTCTTGCATCCCTTCCGAGGGTTTTTCTAGATATGACTGGTCAAACGTTACATATCCAATCGGCATTCCACCTCCCTGTCTTAACAATGAAAAAGGGTTTTTATCGCTGGTCACAAAAGCATTATTCGAAGATAGGAGAACGAATTTATCATTCTCGGGTATATCTACCAAAGGAAGCCCGACATTAGGGTAAAATCCGTTAATTTTTACTGGTACAAATGTCGCCTTCCTCTCATCATTTTCTGACTGTTGCCCTGTCGGAAAAATAGAAGTAGAAGCCAGTGGGTCTATGCCGCTAATATTGTTTGAAGAAAAAGCTTCTTCCTGCGCTTGAAAAATCAAACTGTACATCTGTTCTCCACTAGGAGATTTACCTTCATTTTCTGCGCGATATTCCGCGATTTTGTCCGAGAGGAGAGAACGAACTTCGCTTTTTATTTTCTCTTGTAAAAATAAATTTGACCCATGTGGCACATACTCCATCACAGCAAACCGGTCTTTTGCTGTCTTAGGGTCAAGATATGTTCTGCTTTTATCTAGGAAGAATTGATTCTTGCGTTCCTTGAACTGTGTATTGAATTCTTCCTCCGTTAAATAAATCGGAGTTTTCCCACCTTGCGTTCCGGTATAATCGGCCGTTGTTGTTAAGGGCAACTGTCCATTATTCCAGAATTGCTCTACCAGCTTGTCTGCCTGACTGAATGTTTCCGGGGAAATCTTTTGCGTAACCAGTTTAACCAGAGCATTCTTGTCGCTGGTGCTGAAATTCATGCTGTCAAAAAGACGTTCGGCTTGCGAGAGGATGTTTGCTTTACCTTCGGGAGATTCCTTGGCATATCCCTCTGACAGCTTCGTTGCCCATTCCGACATTGCTTTAAACTGCATTGGCGTCGGCTCTACCTTGGCACTCATGTTTTTCTTCATGTTCAGAAGATTAACGTATTGCTGGGTAGTCAAATGGTTGTTTTTCAGCAACTTGTTTGCCACGTTCAAGTCAAACTCTTCCGGGTTAAACAAAAACTTCTGTACAAGAGAATCGTACGATTGCTTTTGAATCATGCTTATCTGTCCCTGCGCTTGATTCATTGCGTACTGCTGTTGTTCATAGGTGAGTTCTCGACGTTGTACAGCTCCATCCCTGTTCACTTCCTCTACAACGCTCCACGGGTCTCTCAAAACTGACTGTTGAATTATGTCCTGTGTTTGAGCACCCGTGATTTCATTCTCATTTAGAATCTTTTGGGCAGGCGTTAGGTAAGGGCTTTGGTTTATCTCCTTAGCCAGTCCGAAATCCCTGTTAGCTATTGCCACTTTCAGGGAGGCGTTTGTCTCGTCAGCAGCCATTTTTGATACCCGGTCTGCCGCCATCAGGGCCACATTATTCTTCTCCTTTTTTAACAGCAAATTAAGTTGCTCGTTAGACATGAGTTGATTGCGACCAACATAAAAAGATTTAGAATAATTATTATTTATCTCCGCAATCCTTGATGTCATTTCCTCCGTGTACACGTCCAGCCACACGGCAGGGTTGTTCATCGTGCTTGGGTCGTTTTGCAACTGGTTGAAAACCTGCGTTGAGGCTTCCATGAACTCTGCCGCCATGCGCCTCGACTGGATACTGTCGTTAGTCGTCTCCACCTCGGCCTGTGCTTTGGCCCATAGGGACAAACCTTCTCCTAGATTACCCAGCTCCCTTTCCCGGCTTTCCTTGTCAAACTCGTTGCCGATAGGAACATATCTCGCCGTATCGTAAGTAGAGCGCAAGTACCTGTTAGACGGAGAAGGAAGCAACCCCTCCTTATTCGAACCGGTAACACCCAGCCTAATATCTCTTGTGTCGTTGGTCGCCATTTAGAATAACCCGTTTAATGATGTGCCTATTTTAGAGCCAATAGCCATGCCTGTCGGGCCGCCAAAATAGGCGCCAACTCCCGAACCAATCAAAGAACCGAGGAACCCCTTAGAACTCCTCTTGCTGGCTTGCCTAGCCTGACTTGCACGCCAATCCGCAACGCTCGCTTGATACATGGTGTTCTGCCTCCTCTGCTCTGCCTCCAACCAAGCGTCTCCTATTTGTTGCTCGAACTGGCTCATCGTCGCTTTCTGCACAGCACTAATAGAACCTGATGTGGGGGCGAACCCTGTACGCACCGCAGACACCTGTTGCTGTGCCAGATATTTCGCCTGATTGCCTCTAAGGCGAGACATATTTATTCCCGCAATCTTATAGGCTGATTCTGCCTGATTCCTTAAAGCCTGCGCCTGATTTTCATAACTGGCAACATAATTGGCATACTCTCTCTTCTTGCTAAACGAAGAAGAAATATCCGAAAGGACACTTCCGAACCCCTTTAGCGTAGTAGAGTTAAACCCAAATCCATCGAAGGTGTCATCCCAGCCTATTTTGTTTGGGCTGGATTTCTCTTGCCAGATGTTTGCAGAAGATGCTGACGGTAAATAACTTGTGTTAGGGTTGTATGTCGGAGGTTGCGGCATCTCCGGATAGCCCGTCTGATAGTCCGTGTCATATATCCCATCAAGATAAGAATCACTTCTTATCGAAGGCAGGAGAGCATTAGTTACTCCTGTCGTGGGGTCTGTCCACAACTCATTATAGGCGGGTTCTGCAATTTCCGGGATGTTGTTTAACTGGTCGTTAAGAAATCCGCTTCCCCACATCCATGACGGAAAGCCAGTGATAGGAAGAAGCCCATCACTAGTAAGCCCCATAGTATTAGATAACGAGAGTGGAGTCATATAAAATGTATGCCGCTAATATGTTTACCTTTTTAGCATCATCCAAAGAAAAGTACAGCCTTGTATCAGTAGAACTTTGCCCACTCAATACAACATGTCCTCGCCCGTTAATCAAGTTTGTAGATACAGACAAGGAGTTGTTCTTTTCCATAGCTAAAGGAGCATCGTAATCTAAAGCTTGCACTGTCGCTTGAATCCTCGGTGCTCCATACTCAAGTCCATATTCGTTAAGGAATTCGTCAGAAGGAATCAAGTCGTTGCTTTCGTCTCGTGACACTTGATACCTAAGTTGGCTAATCTTAGTGGTAGTGGCAGGGATGACGTAATTGTTAGCATTCCCCATCGGCATCGACACGAACTCTGAAAAGATGTGAAGCCCAAAAGTGAAGTTCGGGAAAATGGATTGTAGCCCTAACGGCGGCATAATAAAACCATCATAACCCGGTTGTGTTATATAGGATGCAATTTCGGATTCAACGTTGAATACAATTTTGCTATCGGAGAACAAGCCCTCCCCTTCTTGTGCCTGTTGATAATAAGAATAATTATTGTTTATCGAATTTCCGCTAAAGCAATAACCTGTTGTCGTTCCACTAACTGCCGATATGACATCTAGATAAACAGGCTTGGTGTCATCATACTCAATCTTGGAGTTCAATACGGTTGTTCTGACGTCCATGTACGGGAAGTATCCGTATTCCGTCTCGTGGGTAGAATCACTAAAACAGGAAACCTGTAATATTTCTTCATTCCCCTCAAAGGCGGCTGATTCGTTTCTTGAGAAGAAAACCTTTATTTTCTGGTTAGCGTTTACAGTTAAGCCACTAAACAGGAACTCAAGCAAAGGAAGCTGGTTCTTGTTGTCAGGAAGCTCTACCGAGTTGGTTGAGCGAGCTAATAATGCTTGTGTCTCTGAATCGTACACAAACAAATAAAACGGCCCCTTGGTTAATTGGCCTAGAGAATGGTCATGTTGGTTCTCAAAAAGGAATGCTGTTACTTCAACAGAGCTACCGCTAGTCGCCGGATTGTTAAAAATAGAAGCCTCATTGAAGGAAAAAGAAAATCTTGAAATAAAGGATTGAGTTTCACTTGATTTTGTTTGAATCGTAATTTGTTCCGTGCTGGTTGTTTCTTTGAAGTAGCCATTGACTAGTATTGTGTTAAGAGCATCCGTGTCGGTCGTGTTCCCGGTGGAGAATAAATCCCATGACATAGGGTCAAATCCTCCCGCATTCCCGGCATCCGTGTCGGTCGTGTTCCCGGTGGAGAATAAATCTACACAGGGATTACTTTCCTCCATGAACGCTACAAAATATTGATTGGCATTTACTAAATTATTTTTACTCTCTCCCTCAACAGAAACTACTAGCCCTTCTTCCCCCTTTACAGGATTATTGTAACAGCAAACCTGATTTATGTCGCATCCTTGAATGTCGCATTGGAACCAACCATTGATGTCTTGACCTCTGTTGTAAAGGAAGCCTAAAAGCCTTCCGTCGCCTGTACTTCCCCACCAGATAGGGTCAGGGTCTTTTTGGATAGAGTGTGACGTAATCCCACTGTCAAACAAATCTGATATCATGATGGTCACATCCTCGGAGGTATAACCGTCAATCTGGAAGGAGTAGATAGACTGAATAACTCCTTTTGTGTCCCTAGGAATAAAGAACAGGCTCTCCGTCATCAGTTCCCCTTGCGCCACAGAAGAACCCCATCTGGATTGCTCTTTAATAATGGGTACAGGATTGCTTGAGTCGCTGTCGTTCAGCACCCATTCGCCAATGTCTGTTCCTACTATCAAATCCTTAGAGGAAGACAACCATTGAATCTTTTGGCTCTGGTTCGCGCCTATCGTCAAATCCCAGCCGGAATCTGCCATGTCGTCCACAGAGAACTCATTATACCTGTCAACACGGGAAGCCCATATTGTTTGGGGCTGGGCCTTAGTTGAAGCTAATATCAGCCGCCCATTACGCAACGCTATGCAGGAAGGATAGCCTTTTTCTACAGAAAAGGCGCACTTCACCAAGTCATTGAATTTAGCCGAATAGTAATTTGTGCCACTAATAGAGGTTTGGGTTAGCTGATAATTTCCTCTACCATAATTAGATTCAAAAGTTTTAAATATACCATTCAGCACAGGAGCATACATCAACGGCATAATGGTCAGGTTCTGGAATACCGTCGCATCAGTAGTGGTGGATGTGAGCCTTTTCTGATTAGGCCACACAGAGAAGGGGATGTCTGTATGGTAAGCTCCTCCGCTATTATCCACCTCAATGGATTGTCCTGCATCTCCTGTATCTGTTATTACCGTCCCATTCTCGCCAATGTAAACAAGACCTATAAAAACTCCCGGAGTATCGCTTCCGGACATTCTAAGTTTTCTAGGTTGTGAGAACCAGTTATTGTTTACACGGAAAATTGTGTACCCACCGCCATTAGGATAACCGGAGAAAACTTTATTGTTTTCAATATAGCTTACTAAACAGCCTTTACTTGTGGCGACTTCCGCATCGGTGCTAAGCGTCCAGTCGCCTCGCACGTATCGGCACACAATATTAGCCATGCGGAAAAAGTTAATGGGGATTCCTACATTAGAGCCAGTACTAAAATTGTAGATATTACCATTCAATACCCCATCTGTCTTGTTCATCAGGCAAGAACCAATGACAACATCTCCGGGCGTATAGTCTTTGAGCCATTCCGCTATTTGCGTTCCGTCATTCCCGATAATTTGTGAGACAGATCCATCAGAGAGGAAAAACCTGTCACCGAATACGGCGTTAATAGTATTAAATGCTACATCGTTATCCTCGAACACATAATACGGAATATCCGGGTATGTCTCGTGGTTGCGGCAAAACATAGGGCTATCCGGATTGCTCGACTGATTCTTGGTGTTGATATAGTAGTCGTCGCTCTTCGGATAAGTCAGAAAGTCCATCGTCGTCAACTTGAACTCAATGACAGATTCTTCCGTGTAAATATTTGTGCCGCTCTCGTATATCCGCTTAATGGGGAAAACGGAATTATTGTATTGCTGGATTTGATAATCATTAAGCTTGAACACACTCGAAGTGTCTCCAAACATTTGAGCCATTATTAGCGACGTCCTATGGTCGTTGTTATTAAAGCTTTTATCAGGCACATCTCCTTGTCCAAAATTCACTTTAATCCCAATGCCGCTAAAATCTGAACCAGCACTAAAGGTTTCTTTGAAAGAAACATAAGATTGAGCATCGGTCGAACTCCCCGGAGTTCCCCCAATAACAAAACTTAACAAGTTGCCCAAAGAAGAATCAACCTCGACTTCGGAGGAGGAATACTTATAGAGGCCTAACGTTCCATAACTGTTATTACATCCTATGCTTGCGTAAAGCTTGTTTCCTCGCCACGTCAGGAAGCAATAAATGTTGATAGGTATGTTTTTATTGAAATCGCTAAAATCTACAGTCTGGTCAGAGCTAACGCCAATGTTTTCCAGTTGATGTACAACTCCATCCGAAGTAGTTATAGCCCACTTCGTATCGGCGCCACTACCGCTAAAACCAAAAGCAATAGATTTGTTGTCCTTAAAGTTTAAGGTAAAGAAAGGTTGTGTTTTTGCATTTAGCCTATTAACGCCATACAAACCAAAACACAAAGAGTTTTTTGTGGAAAGATTCGTGTTTGAGGGGGTGTCAAACTCAACAACATACTTGTCCTCTGCCATCGACGTCTGCGGAAGTTGTGCTGGCTTCGCCGTCCTTGTTAATTCCAGAGGGAAGAAATCAGGATGCACTATCCACATCTTATCGTTTTGAGATACATATTTGATTTTAGCTAAGTCCGTATCCCAAAACCTACCATGCCTTTCAGAAGAACTGTCCGCAGTCCAGCCATTAACCCCCGGCATGAATACGGGGTCTATATCAAGATTTACTTCCCACCTTCTAGTCTGGTCTCCAAAATATCCGCATTGATAAATGGTCGCAAATGGCTTGCATCCTCCGCTCTCATATTTGTTGTCAGAGTGTACGCAGACAATATATTCCTCGTTGTTGGTACAAGGGAATTTTAATATCCGAAAAGGATTTTTAAAGCTGTCAACAACACCAAATCCCGGACGCCTCTTTAACATGCCGAACTGTCTGGGAATGAAGTTTCTCATCACAGAGCAACTTGTCTGGTATTTCTGCATGTCAACTCGTGGAGTGAAGTTTTCGGAAACTTGCCCCCCGTTAAAGTTGAGTTGCATTTGAAACTGCCGGGAATTTGTAGCCATATAGCTGAATGAATTTTAGGTTAGTCTGGGATGTAAGTGGGAGAACCGTGATATGGGGCGGTCGTTCCAAATGGATAGCGGCCCCAAGTGGACTGGCTCATGAGCTTGTTGCGGTAATTGTAGCGTCCACCCGTGTTGTTGATGAAGTCATTATCACGCATTCGGTGCAATTCCCTCTGGTACATGTCCGCTATCATGTTGTACAACTCAATGTTGTTGGTAATCCGAACACAGATAAGATAGGCCCATCGAATCCCTACCAATGGTTTTAACTGGTCTGGAATCCCTTGAAGCGTTATGCCATCCGTAGGTGAGGCAATGTAAACCAGCCTTAACTGGTCAACGTTTGCCAAGATATACTCTCCCTCAATCTGCACAAACTGCGCCTGAATATTCCAAGGCTCTCCATTCACGGATATGATTGTCACCAAGTCGTCAGGCTTCGGGAAAGCATTGTGATAACCAAAGGCCGCCACCTCTGTGGGTGACGGCTCAATGATTACCCTTTTCCGGGCGAAGTTCCATTCGCCATCAATCATGACATCTTGAATAGCGAATGGAAGATATGCCTCTAATGCCTGACCTTCTACTGACTTTTTCCCCGTTTCCGGGTAGCTTTGGATTTTGTATTGGCCTAACAACCCCAAGGCATAATTAGCAATATCTAGGTCAGTCATTGTTTTTTCAGATTAGGGGATAACTAAGTCCATGATAATGGACAGCGTTTTGTTTGCGGCTACAGCGGCGCTGTTCTTGATGCACAAAACAAACTGATACTTCTCTTTGAGAAGTTCGTATGTTATGGCCACACCGTTGACTTCGACTCCGTTATCTACTACCCACTGCGCCGGGTCACAAAGAATCCAAGGCGCGGCGTTGGCGGCGACGCTTGCGCGAACGATTTCACCAATTGTTGCCGTGGCAGTTAGTGCGAGAATGTCTCCACAGTTGTCTACCAAGTTGCCCTGCTTATCTGCGATATACAGTTCAATGGTGTAAGTACCCGCACCCACCCCGTCATGCGTCAGAGCGATTGAGGAAACGTCAATCACCACTCCCGGAGGAAGGGGAAGGTCAACAATCGTCGAAGACGCAGGGGTTGCAGTAGCCCCTGCCTTGTACACAATCGTCTTTTTCAAGACCTGTCCTCGTTGAAGCTGTGCACTCAAATACGGAGGCATCCCGGCTTCAACCTGCGCTTTTGCTACAGAAGGATATTCTGCCATAACTTTTTTGCCTTTCTATGTTGGATTAGAAGTTGCCGGAAGAACCCGCCACGTCAATCTTGAGCACACCCTTGTCTTCGATTCGGGTCGCGCCCATTGCGATTTCAGAGTAGGTCTGCCATACATACTGGTTGGTCGGAAGCTCTTCGATTCGCACGAACAGCTCTTCCAGCACGCCAAACGCAACAGAGTTCATCGTGAAGGCAATGAGGGTTCGCACATTCGCCGTGGATGTACCAGCGGTCGGGTCGGCCGCAGTACCAAGCGGACGGGAACCGAACGGAAGCATGTCCGCAGTCAGCGCAATGAAACGCACGCCAAGCACGTTGTCAATGTAGCCGCTGGCAATCGGACGCTGGTCGGAGTAAAGGATATTCGTGAATTCCTTGATGCCGTACAGAGCAGCCAGTTCTTCATGCGTACACAGAATCACCATTTCGGGGCCGCCCAAGTCCTGACGTTCCACATCCTGACCAAGCACGTTGCGCATGCCGAAGATAGTCTTGGCCCGCACAATCTTGTCAAAGGTCAGACCGGACGCAACGTAAGTGCCAGTCCGCACATATCCCAGAGGGATAGTGTTTGCCTTTTCGTTAAACGTCACAGGGATGTCCCCGTTCTCACCAGTCCATGCCGTGCCAATGAGGCCTTCAACCGCAACCATGTCGCGACGGCGTTGCATTTCCATGCGTTCGGCGTCAACGATACGGGGCAGAGGGGAATCAATGGTTCCAGCCTGTTGCATTTCCGTGCGGGAAATTTCATGAGTGGACTTAAAGATTTTCGTCTTAAGCCACCTCTGTCGGAACTCGGCCTGTTGCGGGTTAGTCGCGCCATACAGGTCGGTGATTTGAGTGGAGTTCACAGGGTCAATGATTTGGAACCTGCGCTGTCTGGAATTCATGCCGTAAACCCTCATGAAACGCTCCGTGCGGGAACGCATCTGCTGAACAGCCGCATAAATCATGGGCGTGTACTCGTTTACAGCAAGCGTCTGGAAGTTTCCGTAATTTGCCATAATTCAATTATACTTTTAGTTCTCACCGTCACAATGTGTTCGACAGGTGTCCTTAAAGCAGGGCTGTTTAATGAGGAAGACGGCTGTCCTCTAACTATGTGGTTGTTAAAGCAAGTGTCCAAAACGGGTTGCTCTAAGCTCAAGAAAGCTTAACCATAATATAAAATCAACAAAAAGAAAGCTGGGAACGCATCACACTACGTTCCCAGCCCCATTTTCTCCATGCTATCGCTCTTCGATATTTATCCCTTTGATGAATGCTGTGCTGTTTCCCAACAGCAGGTGTAATATGCCATGCCTGACACGAGAATGCAATAAAAATAATGGAGGGCTGGTAAAGAAGAAACAAAGAAACCCAGCCCTCCACTATTTTTTTTGTTTTTTAGTGTGAGACAAAACACCGGAGTAAAAAAACTCACACTAATGCAGAAGTAGATATACCACTGAATGCTTGCGCATGCAATGCAAAACTACCACTTGATATTTTTGTTTGCCAAGAGCCTATGATACAGCTCCCTTGCGTCGTGCGGCATCTGGTTGACGGAACCATACTTGTTAATCAGTCCCATGATTTGTTCCTTTGCGTCGCTGGCACTGGATTTCATGAAGCCGGGAACAGGCATTGTTCCGTCCTGCATGCTGGAAATCTTGTCGAACAGCGCAGAAAGAATGAAGGGATTGTTCAATGCGCCAGACATCTCCGGGGATTCGATGTCAATTCCGGCGCGAACAAGGCCGTCTTTGAGCAAGTTGAAGTTGCGCTCATACAAGCCTCCCCACTCTGCCTGAAAATATTTCCTGGCTTCCTTCGCCTGTTCTTCGATACGCTTGGCGTTTACTTCATTAAGTTTGGCCGCATACCTTTCCTGAAAGCGCAACAGCTCCTGCATGGTATCGGCGGGGATGTTGTGTTCGTGAGCAAAATGCGCGAACTCCTTAAAAGATTCCGCATCCACCGTCTCTTTATATTCATCAGGCACTTGATAGTCGTCGGCTTTCTCCGGAACGCCCAAGTGTTCACGCCATGCTTTCCTTTGCTCGTCCGTAGCGTCTGCTCCGGGACGGGAAATCTGTTCCTGTTTCTTTCCAATGAGCTTGTTCGCATTAACGAAGCCCTTGATTAAGTCATTGATATTGTTGTACTTAGATAAACTCTCCCCTCCTTCGACAGAGGAAGTCCAGCCCTCCTTAAACGTCCCGTCATTATTAACGATTTTGTCAATAGTGAACTGTTCCTGCGGTTTTTGATTTAAGGCAGGGTCGTTCAATGACATGGTTCCCGGCATCTTCGTCTGCTCTTGGGCCGGAGGTTGCTGTGTCTGCGTAGTGTCTCCCGTAGAGGGGTTATTGTTTTCGCTCATACAATGCTTCGATTACTTCAATTAGTGCGTTAATGCCTTCAATATAGAAGAGTTTGTTTCCGTCGAATTGGGATTTCAATGGGGCTGGAAGATTATATTTGCTTCCGCTGGCAATAGCCTTGAGTACAAACAGGATGTATTTGTCCCGGTCTGAATCCAATACTTCCTTGGCTTTGTCGTAAACCTCTTTGGGTATCGACACCTCATCTCCTAAAAGAGAGGTAATCATTACTACGTCCAATTTTTCTTCTGTTCTCATCATTAAATGATATTCATGTCTTTGGATGCCGCGCCAAGATTCTTCTGCACTTCGGAGAATGTCTTGGCATTTGCCATCTGGTTGGCTTGGTTTTGGGCGGCCTCCCTTTCCTTTTGCATCTGAGCCACCTTAGCTTGGGTTCTAGAATACTTGGGCGACAAGCCAATATCAAGCATGCTTCTTCGGAAAATATAGTCAGCATCCAATGAATCAAGAACCGTCGGGTCAATTTGAGACAGAGGGATAACAACCGTTTGTAAGAACTCTGTGAACAGCGTCGGCTGATGCCTGTCCAAAAGAATCTGGAACGGCGTGCAAAACTGGATGTGATAATCACGCAACGGCCGAACATACCCTTGAGCTACCAGAGTATTGTAACAGAAGGCAACCAATGGCCGCAAGAATTGCTCAATCAGCCTCGTGTATGCCGTAGAGCTGATGCGGGCAGAGTAGGATTCAATCATCTGCGCTACCGTGGCCTTCATATATTGCGGGTCCTTCACATTCAACAGAGGCATAAACAAATTAACGTCGCACGCCTCATTGATGACACGCTCAAAACGCTGGATTTGCCATTGGCAGTCAGTAGTTTGCGATTGCTGTTGAAACAGGGGAGAGGGCCGTGCCTGAATATTCAACGGGTTAAAGGTCGTTACCTCGCCCGCTCCATATCCGATATTACCCTGAAATCCTTCCGGAACAAGCATCGGCGGGAAAATCTTCTGTTGGGCCGCCTCTGCCAAAGCTTTAAGGCAATTAACCAATTCAATCTGGTCTGCCAATGAAATCTTTCCAAACCCATATCCGTATGGGGAGTTAGGCAAATCAAAACAGTTGCAACAGATAACAGGACATTGCTCAAAGAATTGCTCAAGCAATACGTCTCCTGTAGCGTCATACACCGAACGAAGCACCCACTCTTTTCCTTTGGCTCGCCTCACAAGCCCTTCATCTCCGGTGCGCTCCACTCGCTCCAACAGGTGGAACACAAGGTAGTTGTCCGGACTGTTAGAGTTTGCAATATACTTATCCTTAACAGTTTGTGGCAAGTTGTTCTCTGGAAACGTAGCCACAATGTCTTGGTTCCTCATCCAATCGTCCCAGCAAAACATATTCATCCGGCCAAATTTGTCTTTGTCCACCATGAATGTTCCTACTGGTATAGAATAAAAATTAAACCCCTTTTGCTTAGCGTCCCACTCTGCCCAAAATGCCCCAATGCCATAAGCCGCCCTGTCCCAGAAGAAAAGCTCACTGGCTGTATGCAGGTTGCTGTTCCTCATGAACATGGACACTACCCTTGCCGTCAGGGCGTACTCGTCCTCAATAGTAGAACTCACTGCGTCAGCATCTGCCGCCTTAGCTTGTGGAGTAAACGTAAACCATTCGCTGGCTTTGGGCATCACAAGCTCATGCTGGCCTGTTGCGTTCAGCCTCAAGGCTCGCTCAAGGGTGGTGTCAATATAGGCCTCATTGTTAGGAGTAGCCTCCTGCACAGCCCCGTTCAGGTTAAACCTCCGGTCCGGCTCTACGTACTCCGCAACTCGTTGCCAGTTAGACACATAGCGTTGTCTATACGAATAGAGCTGTTCCCTCTTCTGCTTTGGTAACTGGTTGTTGTACAGCATATTATTGGCCTAAAAAGCTTTTGCCTACGCCACTTGTTCCAATCCCTCTAGAGGCAACAAAGGTATTTGAAAAAGAACTCCGACGCCTGTTTGCCTCATTTTTGCTACGAACTGCTTCCTGTTGAGTTTGGTATTGCTCTACGGGCTTTGGAGCTTCCGGGGCGGATGACCCCTTGTCTTTATTCTTGTTGATTGCTCCGTCTGCCAGCCCACCAATAGATGAGCCTATAACTGTTCCTATACCGGGGGCGATTACCGTCCCGACAACTGCTCCTACTGCCTGTCCAACGCCTGACATTTACTCCTCCTTAATTTAAGTTTAATATATAAGTCTAACTCCTTACGTGAGTAAACATACAGCTTCCCGTGCCTATGTCCACTACCAAATTGCATGTGCGGGCTTAATTGCAAGTGCCTTAAAAAACCAACATAGTCTCCAACCCCTAAAAAGAAAAAGAAGCCATTGGCCTCCTCATAGCTCACCGACGCCTCCTCTATATGCCTTGTCCTCAAGAACTCCGACGCCTCGCCCCATACCCGTACATTGTCCGGTTCGATGCGATAATAGTGGCCCAGCACAAGACCGTTTCCGGTATAAAGCCGCACGCCTCCCTCATGAAGCTTCCATGCCTCACTTAGTCCCATGCCGGCGTCACGCCTTAACGCCTCATCAGATGCGGCAAGTATGCTCAAACCCCCGCCTCCAGTTATGTCCAACATTTTGCTCACGATGATATTTCCCAAAGGTACAGGTTATCCCGGCTTTGCTGTCCTGCGTTACAACTCCTGCCGTCAACAGGTTGTTCATCCTCGCCTCTGCAACATACCTCAACGGGTCTGCCCAATGGGATGCGTTGTCATGTACAATCTCATTCTTAAACACGCCTCCCTCTCCCACCTCCGGCTTGCACCTGTAGGACAACCAGTAACTGCACGCTTTGCTCGTACCGTTGGTGTCAAACCGAAACATGTTGAACATCCCTAAAAGGTAATTGATGCCAATCCATTTGTCTTTCGATTTGGGCAACAACTGGATGCCCGGCAACCCTGCCTCCTGCCACATTTGCGCCTGTGTCATCCCTGTGTCCGTCATATACCCGCCGTCATGCGGAAGGAAGTTCGCCTGTAAGGTCGGATATTTGCTTTTAAGCCTCGTTACACGCTCTGCTACGCGCTCGCTCGCATGCAAACCACTGTCCAGCTCAAGGACGTTAATAAAGGGGCCGTCCAACTGAAACACAAGGTTAATCGTATTCAGGGGCGCACCCAAATCCCATGTGCAATAACACGGCTTCGTTTTATCGTAAACCAAGTTCCTGAAAGCCCCCTCCTGCATGGCCCTGTCCAACACCGCCTCCAAGATAGCCCCCTCCATAGGGACCTCAAAAGCCTCTTCCAAAGTGGACGGGTACTCTTCATTCATTGATACGCCATGTTGCCGCTTGGCCTGTTGCCACCACCTCTTTTGCGCCTCCGTCACGACAATCCCGCTCTTGCTCCTAAGCGTCTCAAAGTAGCTCTCCGTAGCTGGCGTTATCTCCTCCACCCCCTCCGATATATTATTCTCGTCGCTCCACCACGGCAAAAACACTACATGGAAATCTTTCTCACCTCGCTTCCCCTCCGGCACGCTTAGCGCATTCATCACGTTCTCATAGAATACCCCTCGCTTCCCCCCTCGTACGGTCGTCTCCACAAAGATAAAGCCATCCTTAGCCGCAGGGAATGTGCCGTTGACGATTTCAGCAGCTCGCTTCGGCTCACTGGTCGCAATCGTACCAAGCTCGGATATGTGCGCAAATCCAAGACCACTGCCTCGAAAATATTTACCCCCAACTATCTCGCTCGACCTCCTTCCTACCATCTTAACGTTTATCTTTGATTTGCTGTAACTTATGTCGAACATCCCAGGCAATTTCCTCTTCAAGCTGTCCAACGCTACCCTCACAATGTCCGTAAGCTTTTCCGTCGCGTCTCCTAACGTCCTGTCCACCAAAGCCAGCTTCCACCCCTCCTCAAACGCCGCCATGTCAGCCATCATCACTCCAATCGCCGTAGAGCAACCCTGCCGCCTACTCTTAGGTATTAAAAACCTCCTCTTCCCCTCACAGTAACAGGCCCTGTGAAGCTCCTCCTGAAACTTCCTCGGCTTATAAGGAATGATGTTCCCATCCGTCAATTTTATCTCATACAAATGGGATATTCGCCACATCGGGTCTTTCAGCAACTCTATTATTTCACTTAAAACCATTTGTCCCTCCTGTACTTCAACCAAATGTCCATTTCGTCGTCCATCGGCTTCTCTACCACTTCCTCCACAAGACGGCACCTTACAAACTCCCACGCATCGCTGTTATACCTCCCCCTCGGCAATGGCATCTTAAATACTCTGGCTTCCTCTAAAAAACACGTCGCATCTTTCGCCGCCTTTCCTCCCAGCATCCCGCTATAGTACATGTGCGCATACTCCGGCTTCCTTTCCCATTCTACCTCTGCCTCCTTCAATATGCTGTCTGCCGATTGCGCATAGCATTTCCCTCCTTTGCTTAATGCTCGCCCCTTCCAGCCCCTTTTCGGCCATTTCTTTAATACCCCCTCCCTCACAAGAAACTTGTCCTTGCTCCTCATCACCCATACGCAACAACTCTTCCTGTCCTCAACCTCCTCCCACTTGTCCCCGTGTGCAATGCTGTGAACAAGCTCTCCAACTCCCTCTTTATCAACCTCTTCCATATTTCAAATAATCCTTCACTCCTTCGCTTATCGCCCTAGCTATCTTCTCCGGGTGCTTCCTCATCATCTCCGCATCTCCCGGATTCGTTATAAATCCGCACTCACACAACACCCACACCGGCCTTGTGCGCCTCAATACTGCCAAGTCCTTCCTTCCTACCACTACCTCTGCTCGCCCCGGCAATAGCCCGCTAAGACGCACTCCTACCGCCTCTGCCAACTTCCTCCCCTTACTGCTCCCCGGATAGTAGCACACATGCCCTCCATGCGGCTTAGGGTTCGCCACTTCTTCCCCTCCTACCCAATGACTTGCACTGTCGCAGTGCAACGATATTCCTATATCTGAACCCAGCCGATTCGCCTCTTTTATCGTCGCTTCCAAGTCCTTCGCGTTACTAAGGTGCGGAAAGTCCAACTCCACTACCTCATACCCTGCCGCCTTTAACTCCCTCACCAACTCTTTGCTTATCCCCTCGCTTACTGCGTGCTCTTCCAGCCCGTTCCCTCGCGCTCCTGTGTTCCGCGCATGCCCTATGTCTACGATTATTTTCATACTTTTTATTATTATTCTAATTTTTTATTCCTCTCCCATCGCCGCCGCCCATAAGTCCTCTATCACTTCCAGCGGCACACTCCACTCCCTATACTCCCCCTCTGCGTCCTGCTCACTGTCTGCCCCACGCCACTTCCTCATTGCCTCCTTGTTCGGAAACAAATGCAGTTCCATCCCCTCCGCTCCTTTCCTGAACTTTACCATTATTCCTACTTCTTTTTCCATCTCCTTAACTCCTATTTCCATCTCCTTAAACTCCGGCTCCTCTTCTCCTCTGCCTCCCAATACTCTTCCTTCCTCACTTGCTCCTCCCTCTTTTTCTTCCAACTCTTCCGCGCTTCCTTCATCGCCAACACCGCCGCCTCTTTCGTCTCCTTCCTAGCTCTCGCCTCCAATTTGCTCAACTCTCCTACCTCCGGCACTCCCGGCAACTTCATGTTCCATTTCGCCCCGTCTGCCATATACCACTTCAACCTCTTCCCTTTCCATTCCTCATAAAATTCGTCCCTCCTCTCTTGCGCCTCACTCAACTCCGTCGTCCCTAAACTTATCTTCCTCCTTATGCTTCGCCCCCTGCTACTCTTAAAGTACAGCCCCATATAATACCGCCCTACACATACGTACAAATGATGCCGCTCCGGATTGCTCTCCAATGAATCCTTGCTCCATTCCTGCAACTCCCATACCTCTCCCTCTATCAAAAAATCCCTCAACTTCTGCGGCCTCGCCCTCAATACCATCTTCGGATAAAATACCCTCTTCCCCCACGGCATTAACCCCATCTCCACTTTCTGCCTCACCATCTCCTTCACTCCCCTCAAAAAGCCATATTCCTGCTCTTCTTTCCTTATCTTTACTTCGTCTAATCCTTTTCTCATCTCCTCTTTATTTTATCACACCTCCTCTCCTCCTCAACCCTTTTCTTTGTCTTTTTTCAGCAGCTCTCTCATCTCCTCTCCTACCAGCTCTTCCCTCTCCTCTTTCACCTTGTCCCACCCCTTCAACCTCATATACAACCCTACCGCACTCATCTTCTCCTTCCCCCCCATCCCTAGCTCCCTCCCTCTTATCACCCTACTTAAAAACTTCCCCAATTCCTCTTTCCCCAATTCCTCTTCTTCTTCCACTTCCTCTTCTTCCTCTTCTCTCCTTCCTCTTCCTACCCCCTTCCACGCCTCTATCCCTCCCATCTCCCTAAACAACTTCCGACTCACTCCTCGCTTCGCCAATGCCTCCTCTAGCGTCCTCACTTCTCCTCGCTCCACTTCCCCCCTCACTTCTTCCACCAACTCTCTCACTAGTTTCTCGTTCATCTCTACGTCTCCTCCTCTTCTCTTCATCTCTTTTTGCTCATTATGCTCGGTGATACCTTCTTTGTCCAGCGCGAAACATCCGGCGATTTTTCCCCAGCCCCCGCCTGTAGGACCTCCAAAGCAGGAAGCACCTAGGGGTGGTGCGGTGCGGCGGGCCGTCAGTCCCTCATGGCTAGGAGGTGCCGGGACAACGCCGAAACATGGCCTAAAGGGGGCAAAACCTCAATAATTATTCTAATTACTACGATTTACCTGAAAAACGGCTTGCGAGGATTGCGCACACGGGCTTTTTAGAGGGCGGGCCTATACATTACTCATGGAGGATATGCGGCGCGTGCTAGGCCACTTGTAGTGCGATATTCGGGATTGGCCTTAAATGCGCCCTATTTTGCATTATGTGTGTTATGCGAAGTATAATAGAGTATCAATGAGTTATGAAGATTGCTAGCACTCACGCAACAAGAATCGGCCGGCAATCGCTTAAATGCAACGGAATCGGTGCGAACTTGGGATAGGCCCAAACAGCCTCAAAGAGCATGCCGCCTAGCCGCCGCCCTGCCGCAAACTGACCCCCCCAAAGCGAAGCCTCCGAAGAAAATCGACGAAAAACATGCACAAAAACGGGTCGAGGCGAAGAAAAAGAACACGCTTTTTTTTGAAATCAGGATTAAGCTTGCAGTCAACGACTTATGACGGAATTGCAAAAAAAAGCGCGTGAAAGTCGAAAAAGCCGTGCAATCATGGGGAAAACCATTTTTAAGGAAAGGGGCAAGCTGGTACGTCCCGGCCGAGGTTAACTTCCTCGCTCCTTCCTCTTCGCCGTCCTGCCCGTTGGAAAGGTCAAGAGGGCGAAAAGGAAGAGCTAAGAGAGGTTGGAAGACCGACACGGAAAAAGGAAGGAGTTATCCGAGGGGGTTAGGAGTTGCCCCCCCCTAAAGGC
>ENA-OZKW01000046-OZKW01000046.1-human-gut-metagenome-genome-assembly--contig:-NODE-46-length-38056-cov-45.270282_pt1 | contig 38056 bp, 22 predicted proteins | sample MGYA00244833_ERZ653778 | MGnify/ENA primary metagenome ERZ653778 (study PRJEB26926, sample SAMN06165284) | human gut metagenome | biome: ENVO:00009003; feature: ENVO:2100002; material: ENVO:00002003... | reverse complement strand
TCTGCTGTTACTGCTTTTTTTGAATTATGCAAGGTATAAACGCGGAGCCGCTTACAGAAGTATCATAAAATTCGGCTTTGAATCGATTTAAAAGGCTTAAAAAGAAGTGTCTACTCTTCCAGTTTTATAAAAACTTTAGCGTCTACTATTCCAGTATGTAATGAATGACAATACAAACTAGGAATAAGAGAAAAAACTGACAAGCAGAATTAGGAACAAATGTACATAAGGTGTTCAGTCAGAGACTATTAAGTAATCTGTCTGTGCCCGTCAAGTGGGTACTCAGGGACCAAGTAATGGGCATCGACAGACCAAGTTACGGGCACTCATTGCCCGTACTGCGGGCATCGAGCGCCCAAAGTGTCGGACGTTTTTTGGGCACTTCATACGATTAGGCGGCCCCAAAAATTACGTCCCGACGTAGACTTTATTACATGGCGACGTAATCTTTCTTACGTCCCGACGCATAGATTTCTACATCGCCATGTAACTTCAAGGGCGCCGGGAGAAAATAGCGTTTATTTCGCTACGAAACCGTTTTTTTACCATTCGTAGCGAAATAAACGCTATTTTAACTCAGTTTTAACACTTAACTAATGCATCTTATTCCAGCGTCAGCCACCCATCTTCCGTCCAGCAGATACGCTTCTGAACCAGGATGCTGGCGCCATTCTTGGCGATACTGTAACCATGGCAGAAGAAGAAATCACCATCAGGGAAGGAGTAGGCTGAACTATGGCCCATCGCCTCATATTCCTTCTTGTCACCTTCCAGCAGCAGGGTGCCACCACCCTCTCGCATGTCCCTACCCTCCTTATCCAGATAAGGACCAGCCACCTTCTTGCTCCTGCCCACGGCAACACGATAGTTGCTCTTGATGCCACGGCAGCAGTAATCCCAGCTCACGAAGAGATAGTAATAACCACCATGTTTCATGAAGAAAGGAGCCTCGATGGCATTGGTACCGGCAAACTTAGAAGTAGGATTCGGTTCTGCTGATGCATCGCCTACGGCATGACGGCGGGCGATGGTCTGAGGCTTGGCGCCCTTCTTGACATGCATCGTCTTCTTATCCAACTTGATCATCTGGATGCCATCCCAGAAAGAGCCCCAGGTAAGCCAAGGATTTCCCTTCTCATCAACAATGAAATTCGGATCGATGGCATTCCAGTTGTCTCTATCGCCCTTAGAGGCGACGAGGCAGCCCTCATCCTTCCATCCATCCTTATCAGATAAGGAAGTATTGCTCAGCAAGCCGATGGCAGATGTGTTCTTACCAAAGGTAGAACAGGAATAAGCCAGATACCACTTGTTCTTGAAGCGGATAACATCCGGAGCCCAGATATGCGTGGTAAAACCTGGCACACTATCATGCGTCCATGCCGGAATCTCGCTGTTCTTGAGCACGCCCTGAGGAACGATAGTCCAATGCTTGCGGTCGGTAGAGGTCATCTGCGTGATGCCATGACCTGTGCAGTAGAGATAGTACTTGCCATTCTCATACGCCATTACGGGGTCGTGGACAAAAGGAGTATCTACAACCAAAGGCTGTTGTGCACGAGACTCAGCTGGCGCTAGCATCATGGCTATCGCCACAATGCCAAAATATTTCATTGCAGTTTGTTTCATCTGTATATCTTCTCTATTTTTTTAACAAAAAAGGGGAGTCATAGCTTCACTGCTTAACTCCCCCAAAGATTCTACTTAGATTCTTTTATACCTTAAAAACTAACTAACATTTATTTTTTCTTGCCCCAGAAGCTCTTGCTACCACTGACGCCAGAGTATACGATAGTCAACTTGCGAGGACTAGCCTCCCAGTCTACCTCACGCTGTACCTTGAGCTTGGTAGTACCGATGGTAAGGGTGTTGGAAGAAGTATCGAAGTTCCATACCTTCACATTAGGCCAAGCCGTACCACCAGTCATTGAGCCGTCGGCATTGAGTGTAAATTCGGTGCTGACGCGCTGTTTGCCATACTCATAAGCGAGGTCGATACCTTCCCAAGTGCCAGCCAGTTCGCTAGCCTTGATAGCCACTTGTGGCACAGCGCCATAACGCTCAGGCATGACAACAGGCCATCCGTTCTCATTCCACTTGATACTGCGCACGCCACCCATCATCAGGGCGTTGCTATAAGCATTTCCACCTACATTCTGTGGGAAACGCTGCTGGGATACATAATACCAGTTGCCCGCGCCATCGTCGAAGACGGCACAGTGGCTGATGCCTACCCAACCATATCCCTGACTGAACTTATAAGGATGAGTCAAGACGGTAGGATTGTCACCTGCGCCATTGGCTGCATTAGTCACTCTGTTGTTCATCGTCTCGTAAGGACCGTCCACATTCTTGGAACGAAGCACACGGGTGTTGTAAGGAACATCCAAGCCATCGTAAGCCAAGAAGAGATAATAATATCCATCATGGTATACAACCTCAGGAGCCTCAGCTCCCTGCCAACGACTACCATTGGTACGAGTGAAGATAAGCTTTCCGTAAGGAGCAATCTCATCTGCTGTACCGTATGACTTAGGAAGTTCTTTCAAGGTCTTGCCTGTCTCTGGGTTCAACTGCACGGCAGCGATACCGCTGTGCCAAGAGCCATAGATAAGCCAGTGCTCGCCATTAGGTGTGATGATGAACGAAGGGTCGATGGCATTGAACTTGAAGTAGCCGTCCCAGTCGCTGTTCGATTTGCGAGTCCAGTTCTTACCCTTATCAGAAGAAGAGCAAATCACAAAACCCTTGTCTGTCCACTTGTTGCTGGCTGGGTCCGTAGTCTCTGCCATACCGATGAAGGCACGCTCCGTCCAAGAGCCATCATAGGTAGTGCCACCTGTCTTGATGTAGTTGTTCACCACGATGGCATAGTACATACGATAGAGATTATCCTTCACTTTTCTTACGCAAGGAGCCCAATAGCCATAGCTTGGGTTGGCGATAGGAGCCAAACCTTGCTCAGCACGAATCTCGTTCAACTTAGTCTTCACCCAAGCAGGAGCCACCGTCATCGTACCACCGAGATATTCCCAGTTTACGAGGTCTTTGCTTCGACGAGCATGGAAGTGTCCATGACCTTCGTGGGCATTGCCATAGCTGGCATCAGTCTGATACATATAATAATAGCCGTCGGCTGCCTTCATCACCGATGGGTCGTGCACATTGGCAAGATTCCACTGGCTACGCTTACTCCAGTCGGCTATGGATACATAGTTATCAACATAGGTTGGGCACTTGTAGTTTGCTAAGTCGGCATCCGTTGGATCACTAGGTGTTGGAGTAGGCGTAGGAGTTGGTGTAGGCGTAGGCTTTGGATCGTCAATTGGGTCATCGCCTCCACTGCTACAGCCTACCGCCAAAGTACAAGCGAGCAATAGTACTAAAGTATGAAGTTTCTTCATTGTTTCCTTATGTTTAGTTAGTTTTTATATCCTTTATATTTTCTTTCTAATAAAGGCAGGTCTATGGAAGCCTGTTAGCATCAAGACCTACCTTTATTATTATAGTTTTGCCAAAGATTTCTCTTCGAGGATTATCTGCGGTGAGCACGAGTATAGTGCTTGCGAGCAGATGCTGCAGAGTCGAACTTCAAACAGCTGTTATCTACAGTAAAGTCAACATTGACATCATCAGCCTCTACAGGAATATCCAGATAATACTGTGTAGAAACCTGTCCTGTAGTACCAACCATCACTGCCAAAATATTAACCTTACCATTTTGATTGGCTACATAAACTTGTACTTTGGCACCATTCATACCAGCAAGCCAAGTTGCCCATTCACCCTGAGTTCCTGCATGAGAGATACTAGGAGCACCATCACCACCTACAGCGTTGCCCCATCCCCAGTTGTCAGAACGGAACACACCATACTCACTCAAATCAGCCTTGCGGAGGACTATATCATAATTGTTCCAATTAGCAGCTGCACCATAATTAGTCAGAGAGAATGCACGAGCTTCACCAGAAGGGACATGAACATCTGCATCAAGGTGAGCACTCCACCATGGACTAGTGCAATCCTCTGCACCCAAAACTGCAGGGCTAGGGGTTACGAATGTAGCAGCACTCTTCGTTACATTAACATCGAAAGTTGTCTTAACACCATTTTTTGCAGTTACCGTAATAGCTTGCTTACCAACCTTCATAGGTACGTTAGAGAAAGTTAACTTATCAAGAGCAATGTCACGAGTCTTGCCATCCAAATATGTAGCTTGTACTGCCAAGCCTTTTACATCTAAAGCCAAAGTTGCATTTTCTGGCAATGTTATACCAGAAGCCTCATAATATGTATAGTCAAGACGTGTAGGCGCACTTACTATATGGAGAGCTTTGATAGCTGGCACAACTTCGAATGTCTTCTGTGCAACGATAGGAGTAGAAGCATTCTCGCCCTTGAATGTCTTGTTATAGATGACGATGAGGTTCTTGGTGCCAGAAACATTCATATCGTTGATGGCAGAGAAATAAAGTTCCTTGGCAGGAATTACCTTGGTTATACCTTCCTCGAAGGTTACGGTAGCAGATACATTCTCCATTGCCTTCTCTAGGGGTGTATTCTCGTCTACTTCGGCAGGAACATTGTTCAACACCATAGAAACCGGAGCCTTATCCTGGGCAGATGTATAACCGCCGATAGGTTCTACGTTGCTCTGCATGAAATCGATGTAAGAGCCCTCAGGTACCAGGAAGCAACGGATGTTGGTATTGCTCTCGTCTGCATTCAGATTAGCAATCTTAGATGGCTGAATGTAGGTCTTGGTAACAGTACCATTGGTAATCTTCACCATGAAAGTATCTACACGGGAACGATCAACCGTCAATGTTACCTTACCACCCAACTTATCTACACCCTTGTCTGTATCAGTTTCAAAGGTGAGATTACTCTTCACGCAGCTTCTGTCGATATGGTCACCCCACTCAGAGTTACCGCTTGGTTGGTTATCAAAACGGATAGCACCATACTCGGTATAACCTGTTCCGCCACGATCCACATCATTGGTGATGACGAGGGCGAAGTTCTTATAGGTGTTAGTCGCAGAAGGATTGATGTTCAGATTGAACACGGCATTCCACTTCTGGTTGTCTTGAACCACATAATACTTTGAGAATGAAGTCCAAAAGCCTGAAGAGAAATCAGTATTACCTACAGTATAGACATCCTCATTCATACCTACGAGCACTTCCTCTGTAGATTGGTTAGCTTTTTCGATTGAATCAATCTTTTCAGAGAGCCAATCAGGAGAGTTGACGCTAAACATGTCACTTCCCTCACATCCTGTCATCGCTGTCAATGCCATGGCTGCCACGCAGAAGACGGCTGCTAATTTATTTAGACGTTTCATATTATATCCTATTATAAATATATAAATTGTTATTTTGGTTTTCCTATGGGGCTATCCTTAAGAAACCCCATAGGAATAGATATTATTAGTTGCCCAAGTTAACTACAGGATGAACAGTCCAACCTCTCCCGAAGAAATCGGTTGAGTTGTCTGTATTGTAGTTAGCAGAGTTACCCTTCAAGTTAGGGTTATCATTAAGCAAATTCTGATAGATAGGCAAGAACTCATGACCTGCGACGTATGTATCGTAAGAGCATTTCAACTGTGGGTCTATACCGACCTGTGAGTAGCTAACAGGCTCTTTAATCTTGTATGGAGAGATGCGGAAGGTTGCGTGGTCCTTCAACTGAGCCATACGGTCGTTGTTATAGAAGAATCCCCAACGAATCAAGTCAAGACCACGTCCAGACTCACAACCAAACTCTTTTGGACGCTCTACATTGGCAATCTGCTCGAAGAGCTTATCCTTTGTAGTGAAGTCAGAGAGCTGCAAATCCTTTAAGTTAGCACGCTCACGCACCTTATTTATCCAGTCGATAGCCTGCTGTGTTGGACCGTTTACCTCGTTCTCACACTCTGCTGCACGAAGCAACACATCTGAATAACGCATCATACGGAGGTTGATACCACACTTTAGACCAGTAGTTACCTTATCATAAAGGTTTGTACGGAAGTTGGTCCACTTAGCGATAGGCAGACCACCCCTATCATTATTTGTTGGAATTGTATCAGTAGCCGTCATCTTAGTAGTATAAGCTACGTTACCATTCTCGAAACCTTCCCAGTCTGCCTCGTATGTACCGATAGTCCAATAGAGACGTGGATCCAATTTACCAGCTGTAGTACGCTCTTGTTTGAAGAGGTTGTATAACCATGGTGAAGCAGAGAGGTCTGCCCATCCACCAAATCTTCCTGGACAGTAGTTAGACTCAACAGCATGACCTTGAGAAGCATTAGGACTTACATTGACAGGAGTCCACTCATCGTCAACGCCCTGAGAGCCATAGTCCAAGAACTGAACCTCGAAGAGGCTCTCGTCATTGTTCTCATACTGTGAGCCCTCACGGAAGTTGTCACCATAGTTGACCATCAACTTATATTGACCATACTTCTGACCGCCAATGATATCCCTTAACACAGTCAAGGCCTCACTATACTTATGTCGAAGCATCAAAGTACGTGCATAGTAACCTGCAGCCGCACCACAAGTAGCACGTCCCTTTGCCCATTCACCACCAGCTTGGCGGTTAGGGAGCAACTCCATAGCCTCCTTCAAGTCAGTCTCAACCTGATCGAGCACCTCATCAAAGGTGTTGTTGGCACCATAGAGACCATCCAATGAAGAATAGGTAGAATAGTCGGTAATCAATGGCACTTCCTTGTAGTAACCTACCAAGTTATAATATGAGAAGGCACGGAGGAAGAGAGCCTGTCCCTTAATGCGCTTCATGCTCTCGCTGAGCTGAGAGTCTTCGCCTGTTGTACGAGAGAGGATAAAGTTGCATACATTGATGGTATAGTATGATTCACGCCATGGCCACATGGAGATTTCATCGGTTGCAGGATCATCCATATCATCAAATGGAAGATACCATACCTGGGATGTGTTCCACACTTCGTCACCTCGCACAGCATCAAGCGTATAACCTACACGAGCCATAGAGCCCTCCATACGGATGTCGTGATAAGCAGCAATGACACACTCTTCCAAGTCATCGGCATTAAAACCGAAAGTACCAGTGGTCTGCTGGTTAGGATTTGTTAAGTCCAACTTGCCTTCGCACGATGCCATCGTCAACGCACCAAGACCGAGGATCATAGCTAATGATAATTTATTTAGTTTCATATCAAATGTTCTTTTAAATAATAATGATTCTTATAATCCTTGTTCTCCCTATTAGAATGTAAAGTGGAGACCACACATGAATGTGCGTGGAGTTGGGAATGAACAGAAGTTGTAACCTGGAGTGAAGGTACCACCAGCGTAGTCAACGTTATATCCCTTGTAGCCTGTGAAGGTGTAGAGGTTCTGTGCAGAAACATAGAGACGCACACCGCTCACGTAGCCGCCAAACCACTTGTCTGGGAAGTTGTAGCCCAACTCTACGTTAGCTATCTTCCAGTAAGCTGCATTCTGAATCTTGCGAGAACTGAAGAGATCGTTCCATGCCAATGTCGCATTATTGGTATAATAGGTGCGTGGTACGCTAGAGATATAGGTACCGTCATCGGCAAAGCGGTTGGCGTCACCCATAGCAACATCCTTGTTACCAGGACCATAGCAAGAATTTAAACTATTATAGATATCATCTGATACATGGTAGTTGAATACACCGTATGTAGAGATATTCAAGTCGAAGTTCTTATACTCCATGCGAGCGCTCAAACCGAAGTTAACCTTTGGCAGGCCACTTCCCAAAACGGTCTGGTCGTAAGTATCGATTACGCCATCAGGCACACCATCAGGACCAGAAACATCTTTGTATAGACAGTCTCCTACGTTGGCACCCTGCTGTGTTGCATGGTTATCAAGTTGATCCTGTGTACGAGCGATGCCCTCGTATACCCAACCATAGAACTGACCAACCTCCTGACCTACGTATGTAGCGTAAGCACCTGTGATGTAAGACTCTGTACCGAAACCGAGAGAAGTTACCTTGTTCTTCAAGGTACTCAAGTTGGCACTGATATCATACTTGAAGGCGTGATCATGGTTGCGATAAGTAGCAGAGAACTCGAAACCACTGTTCTCCATAGAGGCAGCGTTCATAGTTACACTAGTGTTAGCAACACCAGTCTGAGCTGGTACTGGTACACCATAAAGCAAATCTTCTGACTTATTCTTATACCATTCAGCTGTGAACTCTAAACGATTGTTGAACATAGCCAAGTCAATACCTACGTTGGTAGTCTTCTTCTTCTCCCAAGCGATGTTCTCATTTACGTATGTTGCAATCTTAGAACCTGTCACCTTGTCATTACCAAAGCTATAGGTCATGTTGTTACGGTTCATGGTTGCCATATACTGGTACTCACCGATGTTCTCATTACCGAGTTCACCGTAGCTGGCACGCACCTTGAACATATTGACGATGTCATGACTGATAGGGAAGAACTTTTCCTTATCGAAACGCCAACCTACAGATATAGAAGGGAAGGTTGCCCAACGGATATTCTTGGTCAAACGTGAACTACCATCTCGACGTACTACAGCAGAAAGCAAGTACTTCTCATCATAGTTATAGTTCAAACGTCCTACGTATGATGCCAAGGCATGCTTGTACTCAAATGACTCAGAGTAGGTGTTCTTGGCATTCTGAAGCTGGAGGAAGTAAGGTTCTGTGAAGTTGATACCCCAACCAGTCAGGACATTAGTATTTTCCTCCTCATAGGTCATACCAGCGAGCAGGTTGATGTTGTGCTTGCCAATCTTACCATCGTATGTAATGGTATTCTCAACCAAGGCATCGCTGTAGTTGCGTGAACCCTTGGTAAGGCGCTCGTTCTCCTTGGCGAGGTATACACGGTTGCTCTGAATCCAGGAAGGAATCCAAGTCTTGTCCTTAGCCTCGGTCTTGCTATAAGAGAGGTTCACATTATAATGAAGGCCATGGTTCTTGCTCTTAATGCCTACCATCTTAAAGAGGTCTACATCAGCAGAAGCCGTACCTACGAAGCGGTCTACCAAAGTGTTGCGCTGCAAGAGGTTATTCACCAATAATGGGTTGGATGCAGAGATATCACCGTGGATGCCATCATAGTAAACACCATAGCCATAGGCATCGTAGCGATAACCATTAGCTGCACCTACCTTGTCATCGAGAACCCATGTTGATTTATCATAAGCCTTGATGGTTGGCTGCATCAAGAGTGTACCACGGAGCACGTTGGTTACAGATCCATAAAGTCCCTGAACATACTCGCCGGCATTAGAAAGACCCATATTGTCCTGGTCTGAATGAGAATATACCAAGCTAGTACGGAACTTCACGAATTTGGTGTCCATAGTGTTGTTGACGCGGGCTGTGTAACGCTCGTAGTTAGGACCTGCACCTTCCAAGGTACCCTTCTGGTTGAAGTAATCGAGAGATACATTATAAGTACTGTTGGCACTACCACCGCTGAGGGCTACGTTATGGTTCTGTCGGGTACCAGTCTTGAATACCTCGTCAAACCAGTCTGTATTGGTTGCATCCTGGAAATGATATTTGCCATCCTCACCAAGTTTATAACCACCTGCGAGAGTTGTATTAGAGTTGGCGCAAGCCTGACCGAGATAGTTGCTATACTGGTCGGCATTCATCACATCATATACATCACTAGGAATCTGGTCAACACCGAAGTAACCAGAGTAGTTCACCTTCAGAGGCTGATCTTTCTTACCATTCTTGGTAGTGATAATAACGACACCATTCGCAGCACGAGAACCATAGATGGCACCCGCAGAAGCATCCTTCAGAATCTGAATGGTCTCGATATCATTAGGAGAGAAGTCACGGATAGTGGTACCCATTGGCACACCATCGATGACATAAAGAGGAGCTGTGCTACCGAAAGAACCGATACCACGAATTCTCACACTAGGATCTGCACCAGGCTGACCATCAGATGTAATCTGCACACCGGCAACCTTACCTTCAAGCATAGTAGAGATGTTAGAGTTTGACACCTTCTTCATCTCCTCAGCATTTACGATAGATACAGAACCGGTAAGGTCTGCCTTTTTCTGTGTACCATAACCCACTACTACAACCTGATCGAGCACCTGATTGTCGGCAGAGAGTTGGATAGATTCGATAATGGCACGACCGCGCACTGCAATCTCACGCTCCTTGTAGCCAAGATAGCTCACGAAAAGAGTCGCATTAGCCTTTACTCGAATTTCGAAATTACCATCTAAGTCGGTAACTGCACCAGTCTTGGCATCTTTAGTCTTAACTGTTGCACCAATCAGAGGTTCACCCTGATCATCTACAACATGTCCCTTGACCGTGATCACCTGATCTTGTGCAACTGCAGCCATTGCGGACATTGGGGTGACAAAAGAAGCACCACCAACAGCACCTAGGCATAGCATCATAGAGAATAATTGTTTCCTCATTGCTTATCAATTTTTAGGTTTATACTTTGTTTATTCAATTTTTACAGTTTGTTATTGCTTCGTCCGTTCTCTTTTTAGGTTGCGGATGAAATGATTAATGCTGGCCAAACTATACATCAACCATCATTTTTCAGTGGCAAAAGTACAATTTATCGGATTATATTGGGTGGACAAATGGGTTTTATAGGTGGACAAAACGTATAAACAGTGGATTTTTAAGGATATTACGTGCTTATCCACCAGTTGTGTACCCACACATACAAAACAAGGGGGTTACTTGACTTATATCAAGCAACCCCATGGTTTTATTTTGTTTACTTAACAAATTATCACATCCTGGAACATTATTTCTCCGAAGAATCCAAGGAGAACTATGCCATATCTGAACCCTGAGAATCCAACTGATCCTTATATGCAGTCGGAGAGATGCCAAACTGCCTGGTGAAGCAACGGGTGAAATACTTCGGATCGTTGAAGCCTACACGGTAGGCTATCTCCGTGATATTTCGGTTGGAAGTTTTATCAGCCATCATCTTGCGCGAGATGTCGAGACGGTAGTTGCGGATAAACTGGGCTGTTGGCAAGCCTGTCTCCTTGGTGAGATTCTTGCTCAGCACACTGCGGGATATGCCCAAAGCATCTGCCAGTTCCTGAACTCCGAACTCAGAATTATCGTAGTTTTTCTCCATCACATCCATCACTTCTTCCATGAATGGACGCGTATTCTCCTCTACCATCTTCCTGTCAACCTCAATGATCTTCTTCTGACTGTCCTGATAACGCTTCTGGTTCTGCAGAATCATCTGGATGCGACTCTGCAGTTTTTCTGGTTCATCACTTTCCTTCATGGCAGCCTCGATAGGACGATACAGAGCTTCTACTTCCTCTTCGCGCATCTTGTTGAGACGGCGCACATAAGCATATTGGAGCAAGGCGATGATACCTATTATAATAAGGGTAACAAACCACCAGCTCTTCCAGAAATAAGGAGTAATCTGAACTTCTACAGAGATCACCTGCTCCTTGTCGGAATTGATAGATGGGATATATTTCACCTCAAACTTATAGTCTCCAGCTGGCAGAGTGGAATAACGCACACTATGCTGACCAGCCTTGAGTTGAACCCACTCATTCTCGTATCCCTTCATGCGATAAAGGTACACACCCTGTGTCTCGCAGCCATAATTGAGCGCTGAGAAAAAGAGGGTGAACGACTTATCACTCTCATGGATACGCAACTTTCTGGCAATAGAAATGTCTTCTTCCAGATAATCGCTGCCGGCAAAGACAGGCTGGTTATCTACCAGAAGTTCGGTAAAGCACAACTTACCCGTCTGATGCACAGAACGGTTTATGCCCTTTACAGCCATCATACCCACATCGGTGCCCAGGAATATTTCGTCCTTGGCATTGCGGATGGCACCATTGAAATAGAACTGCGAACTGATCAGACCATCTTCACGGGAGAAACTGCAGAATGCCTCGGTCTTCGGATTGAAGATAGAGAGTCCGTTATCGGTAGCTATCCACAACATACCCTGATTATCCTCTACAATACCCTTCACGATATTGTTGGCTAATCCATTATTCGTGGTATACGACTTCACTTGAGTCTTTCCGTTTTTATCGCTGGTATAGCAATACAGACCGTAGCCGTTACTGCCCATCCATATCTTTCCATCCTTAGCCTGACAGAAAGACAATATCTTATCGAAGACTCCACTCTTCGGATTGTCGAGTTTATACTGATGATACGTCACAGCGAAATCGCCCTTGCCTTGAGGACGCGACTTGAGGTCGACCTCTACCATTCCCTGCACGCACCCCATTAGGAGTTTGCCCTTTCGGGTTATCAGAGAACCGATGCAGCCGCGCACATTCAGGCATCCCTTAAAAGGTTCAATGAGTTGACGGCGCTTCATATCATAGAAGAAGAGACCATCATTGGTTCCGAGCCACATACCATCATTGATAGGATCGTAAGCCAAGGCACCGGCAAAGTTAAGTAAATGCTGATGGTTAGCATCTATCACCAGAGGAATAATCTTGCCCGGCTGACTGAGATTCATCACAGCAAAGCCCCTTCCCCAGGTACCAATCCAGAGCTGATTGCGGTTATCGGCTGCAAGAACCGAGACGGTATTATGCGGCAAACCGGAATTTGCCACCGTATAATGAACAAAGTTCATGCTGCCTGGAGTCAAGGCATTGAGACCTCCCTCTACCGTTCCTACCCACAGGGTTCCGTCGGCTGCCGCATACATGGCATTGACTGCGTTGGGAGAGATGCTGCCTGGGTTGGCGGGGTCGTGACGGTAGAATTCCAAATTCAGCTGACGTGGAGCCAGCTTGGTAACACCACTCGTCTCAGAGCCTACCCATATCTGTCCGTTCTTTGAGAAAAGACTGTTGATAAAGTTGCTGCTCAGCGGATTCACAGCCGTAGCAGTGTTCCAATGTTCTATCTCTCCGGTCTTATCATTGAAGATATCTACGCCACAGAGCGTTCCTACCAGAAGTTTGTCATCTGGAGAAACAGCAAGGCTCGTCACTACTTCGTGCTGGAGCGAACGGTCGGTAGCAGAGCAATGGAATTCCTGCTTTGCACTATTAAACAATCCGCGATTCGTACCCATCCATATCTTGCCATGATATGAGATGATGGCACCGGCATACCAGCCTTCGAGCGGAGGAAACAGGGATGAGATATTCTTTGCTACGAGCTGATTGTTCTTCACAGAAAACTCGCTCACCACTCCATTGTTGCATAATACAACTGTTCCTCTGCGATAGACATCACAGATTCCGAGGTCGGGAGCATTATAAGGATAGGATGTGGACAAGACGCTGCTCACCTCGCCCTTTTCGTTAAAGCCGAAACGGGTAAGCTGGTTGAAAGAAAGCATCCATATATTGCCCTTTGCATCACAATATATTCGGGTGCAAAGGTTCTTGAATACTTTGTTGAGTTGTGTCTCTACCTGACTGTTCTCACAAGGAGGAACAACAGGCTGCATCGTTTTGAGGTCGAGCACCTGCGGACCTTCCTCGAAAGCTATCCAAAGGCGCTTGAACGGATCTTCGCAGACATTACGGCAACTGTTACTTCGCAGACTGATTCCTACAGACCCCAAACCGAAGTTCATAAAGTTGAAACCATCGTAGCGCACCAGGCCACCACCATGTGTACTGATCCATACGAAGCCGTAAGAGTCCTGAAAGATATCATCAGCAAAATTATTCGGCATACCTGCAGCCATATTGAGATAGCTTACATTATAGCGACTAGGCAGCCCACCTTGCGCCCAACTGCTCAAGGTTATAAAGAATGCTGCTATGATGGAAAAAATGTATCTAATCATTTATCTATATAGGTTATGCTTGCAAAAGTACGAAGAAAAAATGAAACGAAAGAATTTTTATCAAGAAAAAAACGTTCCTAGAAGTGTAAATTTACAACTCTAGGAACGTTCATATAGGAATATACTTGCGTTGGCAATTGAAAGTACTTTCATCAGGCATCGAAAGTACTTTCATCGGGCAACGAAGCTACTTGCGTTTTAGAACTCAAGAATCATGCTCTGGCGAGGACGGAGCTTCACGTTCTTGTTGATAAGAACGGTACGACCGTTTGTAACATCCGTAGCCTTGTCATGAGAACCGATAATCTCTGCATAACGGGAAACATTCAGTTCGTTTGCCTCGTTCTTGCCATTGATAACCGTCATCACATTCTTACCCTTATACTGGCGGGCAATGACATACACACCCTTCTGTGGACAGAACTGGGTCTGCTTGCCCTTGGTGATAACCTCGTTGCCCTGACGCCAATGCAATAATCGGCTGAGCCAGTCGAACATCTGGTTTTCTGCCTGTGTTCTACCCTCTGCAGTAAAGGCATTGTGCTTATCACCAGCCCAACCGCCAGGGAAGTCCTTGCGTACATTGCCATCGGTCACGCTCTTGGTACCATTCATCAGCACCTCTGTACCATAATAGAGCTGAGGAGTGCGATTGATGGTCAGAAGCAATGACAGCGCCTGCTTCAAAGCCAGAGTATCCTTGCCTTCGCCCAGAAAGCGGTCGGTATCATGATTCTCGATGAATGCCATTACGCTCTTTGGATTAGGATAGAGATAGTCGTAGCAGAACACGTTGTAGAGACGGTTCATGCCGTTCCACCAGTCATCGGTCTCCTCTTTCTTTGCACTGTTGATGCGGTCGAAGAAGGCGAAATCCATAACGGTTGGCAGATAGCTGTTCTTCTCAGAAAGTTTGCTGTCCTTCTGCCAGGCTGCAGTATAGGCAGGTTCGGTTACCCAAGTCTCGCCTACGGTATTGAAGTGAGGATACTCCTCGCCCAGCACCTTCATCCAGTGTGCCATCGCATCGCGGTCGGCATAAGGATAAGTATCCATACGGATGCCGTCGATACCAGCACTCTCTATCCACCACTCGCTGTTCTGAATCAGATACTTGATAACGTGTGGGTTACGCTGGTTGAGGTCAGGCATGGTTGGAACAAACCAGCCGTCTACGGTTTCTGTGAGATCAACCTTGCTGGCGTATGGGTCAAGTACCGGAGTCAGCTTATAACTGGTCTGCAGATACTTATCGTTCACCTTAGCAGCGCCATCCACCGTACCGATGCTCTTCTGATGCTCGGCAGTCTGATTTTCAGGAGCCAGCCATTCTGGTTTATTAAACCAGTCCTTTGAAGGCATATCGGCAACCCAAGGATGCTCGAAGCCGCAATGGTTGAAAATCATATCCATCACAATCTTCAAACCTTTCTTGTGAGCCTCATCTATCAGCTGCTTATAATCGGCATTGGTTCCGAAACGTGGGTCTACACGATAATAATTGGTGGTAGCATAACCATGATAACTGCTGTTCTTGCCGTTACTTGGACTGTCGTTCTCCAAAACCGGGGTAAACCACAGAGCGGTTACACCCAACTGGTTAAAATAATCCAAGTGCTGGCGGATTCCCTCCAGGTCGCCACCATGTCGCAGACTAGGCTCTGCACGGTTGCAGGTCTTATCACGCATCGTCTTAAAGGCATCATTCTTCAGATTGCCGTTGGCAAAACGGTCTGGCATCAGCATATAGAGCACATCTTCATTAGAGAAACCGATGCGCTTATCGCCCGCCATCTCACGGTTCTTCAACACATACTTCACCTTCTTCGACTGTTTGCCCTGCTTGAAGTTGAGGGTCATCTCACCAGCCTTTGCTCCATTGAGATTAAGATAAACCAAGAGATAGTTAGGAGAATCGAGACGGGCGATGCTGTCTACCTTTACACCCGGATAATCTACCGTTACATCGGCATTCTTGATATCCTTGCCATACACCATCAGCTGGAGTGAAGCATCTTTCATGCCCACATACCAGTCGGTAGGTTCAATGCGGTTCACGTTGACCGCTGCATTCATACTTATTGCACTACTCATAAGCAATAAAGAAGCTATTATCTTTTTCATATTACACCTTATTATATATATAAACTATTTCTGATAAAGTATCAGGGCTGACTGAGGGGCAACCTCAACATCCTTTCCCGAAACAAAGCCTAAGCCTTCCTCGTTAATCACACCGTTGCAGCAAGCCACAGTATAGCTACCCTCAGGAATCTGCATCTTCTTTGCCTCCTTATTGAAGTTATAGATCACGATGATGTTCTTCCACGCATCAATGCCCTCCAGATTCTTGAGCTGGAAACCTACGAGGCAAGTCTGCTGACAAGGCAGGAACTCCAGATGCTGACGTACCTTATCGCCTGTTGAAAGACGGAAGGCTGGATGATTCTTGCGGAGCTGAATCAGACTCTTGTAATAAGCAAATGCCTGTGGATACTTCTGCAGATTGGTCCAGGTAAACTGGTTGATGCTGTCAGGAGAATTATAGCTATTGTGTACTCCCTTCTTGTCGCGGAGCATCTCCTCGCCGGCAAGAATGAAAGGAACACCCTGTGAAGTGAAGACGCAGGTCTGCGCAAGCTGGTCGATGCGGAGCAACTCGGCAGTACGTATTGCTTCAGGGATATTCTTGTCGGTAAGAGATGCGATGCTTGCCTTCAGACGATCTACCAGACACATATCGTCATGGCAGCTTACATAACTGATCTGCTCGGTAGGATTGTTGGTCCAAGGCTTCTTGTCATAATTCACCTTTGTCATATCCACCTGCGGATGAGCAATGCCACCCACAATACCGAACTTCAGACTCTCCTCCTGACCTGTAAGACCAGCCAGAAGCGCACCCTTATGGTCATCAGAGAAAGGACCACGGAGCGCATCGCGCATATCATCGCTGAAAGCACCGATACCCTTGAGCTGCTGGGTATTCGCCTTCACCGCCAGTTTCCCGGTAGGATAAGCACAGCTGCCTGCACTCCATCCCTCACCATAAATATAGATGCTAGGATCGATGCGGTTTACCATCTCACGGATAGCCTGCATGGTTTCGATATCATGAACGCCCATCAGGTCGAAACGGAAACCGTCGATATGATATTCGTCTATCCAGTATTTCACGCTCTCCAGCATATACTGACGCATGAGAGGCTTTTCAGAAGCAGTCTCGTTGCCACAGCCTGAACCGTCAGAATACTTACCGTCCTTGGTCTTGCGATAATAATAATCAGGATAGGTACGCTGGAAATTGCTGCCGTTGATATCGAAAGTATGGTTATATACGGCATCGAAAATCACTCGAATGCCTGCCTTATGCAGCGCCATCACCATCTCCTTGAACTCCTTGATGCGGGTTGCTGGAGAATAAGGGTCGGTAGCGTAACTGCCTTCCGGCACATTATAGTTCTTCGGATCATACCCCCAGTTGAACTGTGGTTTGTCGAGTCGGGTCTCATCTATAGAAGCGAAATCGAATACAGGCTGGAAGTGGATGGCGTTGATGCCCAGATTCTTGAGATATTCGATGGCCTTAGGCTCGGTGAGGGCGAGATATTTACCTTTATATTTCAAGCCGGATGTAGAGGAAATGGAGAAATCACGCACGTGAAGCTCGTAGACAACGAGATCGGCTGGCGATTTCAGGGCAGGACGCACGTCCTGATCCCATCCAGATGGATCGGTATCATACAAATCTACTATGGCGCCACGGTTTCCGTTCACACCTACCGCCTTGGCAAATGTGCCCGGTGTTTCACCCTTGCCTATATCAAAGGTATAGAACTTCCCCTTGAGGTCGCCCTTTACTGTAGCCTCCCAGCGTTCATCGCCCAACTTTCTCATCTTCAGCGTTTTATACGCTTTTCCTCCCTGACCTTGCTTATAAAGACGGAGGGTTACAGAAGACTTTTGGGCTGTTGGAGCATTCAGGATAAACATGGTTTTCTCCTTGGAATACATCATCTCATTGAATGTCTGCTGGGCATTCAATGAAGTTGGTAAAACAGTTGCTGTCAATGCTGCAATTATTAGTTTTTGGATATTCATATTGTTAAGTTGTTGTTATACAGGACATTAAAGCGAACTGAGCGAAGAAAACCGTGACAGATTATCTACGCTCATTTTTAGCGTATTTCCGACCAACCGGACAGTTGGACGGAAATACGGAAATTATAGGCTTATTTAGCGAGCAAAGAGATGGCAAAACCGCCACCACGTGCTTCGTTAATCTTCAAAACATCACCCTTCTTCACAGTCTTGTGAACAATCTTGTAAGATTTAGGGTTCTTCTCGTAGTCAGCATTCTTGCCGTCCTGATAGATAGCGCAAGCATACTTCTTGCCCTTATCCAGGAAGTCGAGTTTTACTACGGCTGTGCGGGCAGCATCTGTCTTGCCACCAACAAACCAGTTGTCGGTTCCCTTAGCCTTGCGGGCTACGGTGATATACTTGGCTGGCTCAGCCTCCAGATACTTGGAGTCGTCCCAGTCGCAAGCTACGTCGCGGATGAACTGGAAGGCATCGTCATACTTCTCATAATGCTCTGGAAGATCGGCTGCCATCTGCAGCGGACTGTACATTACGAGATAGAGCGAAAGCTGACCACAGAGGGTGGTATGAACATAACTCTTATTGTTGCTCCACTCAGAAAGCTTGGTTTCGAAGATACCAGGAGTGTAATCCATCGGACCACCCTGCAGACGGGTGAATGGCAACATTACGGTATGATAAGACTTGTTACCGCCAAATGCTTCATATTCTGTACCACGTGCACTCTCGTTACCAACCAGGTTAGGCCAGGTGCGGCAGATACCTGTAGGACGGGTTGCCTCGTGGGCATTCACCATGATATGATGCTTGGCAGCAGTCTCGATGACACGCTGGTAGTGATTGTTCATCAACTGGCTGTAGTGATACTCACCTCTTGGGATGATATCACCTACATAACCGGTCTTCACGGCATCATAACCATATTTGTTCATCAGGTTGAAGGCATCTTCCAGGTGGCGCTCGTAGTTGAGAGCTGCAGAAGATGTCTCGTGGTGCATCATCAGCTTCACGCCCTTAGAGTGAGCATATTCGTTGAGCATCTTGATATCGAAGTCTGGATATGGAGTCACGAAGTCGAAGACATCGAGCTTCTGATGACCGAACCAGTCTTCCCAACCTTCGTTCCAGCCTTCTACCAATACTTCCTGCAAACCGTTCTTGGCTGCAAAATCGATGTAGCGCTTCACTTCCTCGTTGGTTGCACCATGAGTACCGTTAGGCTTGCACTTGCTGTAATCGGTTACACCGAGACGCACAGATGGCAGATCGTTGGTATAGCTCCAGGTCTTGGTGCCTACAATCATATTCCACCATACACCGCAGTACTTGGTAGGATGAATCCAGGATGTATCCTTAATCTTGCAAGGCTCGTTAAGGTTCAATGTCAACTTGCATGAAAGCATATCACGGGCATCATCACTTACCATCACGGTACGCCAAGGGGTATTGAATGGAGTCTGGATAAATCCCTTTCTGCCTACAGCATCAGGAGTAAGCCAAGACTCGAAAGTCAATGTTTTCTCGTCCAGATTGAGGTGCATGGTAGGATAATCCAGGCAGGCTGCCTCATGGATGTTGATGTAGAGTCCGTCCTTGGTCTTCATCTGGAGAGAGGTCTGAACACCAGTATCAGAGAAGACGGTGGTAGATGAATTGCTCTTGTAAGCTTCACGGTTTTTCGCAATAATTGGACGGATACCTGTCAACGGAGTAATATTGTAGTCATACTCCTGTGTATCATAATCACCAGGAATCCAGTAAGCGGTATGATCGCCTGCCATGGCAAACTGGGTATGCTCCTCCTGGATGACAAAATAATTCAGACTTTCCTGCTGTGGAAACTCATAGCGCAAGCCCATACCATAATCATATACACGGAAACGGATGGTGATGTTACGCTTAGAAGCAGCCTGGTTCAGGTTTACCTCCATCTCGTTATAATGGTTGCGGATGGTAGCAGTTTCACCCCATACCGGCTTCCAGGTTTCATCGAAAGTCGATGTCTTGCTGCCGGTTTCAGTAAAACCATCCATCAGGCTGGTTTCCTCCATGCCCTTAGAGGCATGCTTATCCTTAGCCAGTTCCAATCCTAAGTGGGATGGCTTACATACAGTCTTTCCCTTATAGCTCATCTCATAGGTAGGCTGTCCCTTTTCGGTCAAAGAGAATGTTACCGAGACGTTGCCGTTAGGTGACTTTACGGTCTGGGCCGCTGCCAACATAGGAAGCAAGAGACCCATCACTAATACATTCAGTTTTTTCATACTGTTCAGTTGTTGTTTATTCTTGTTTTTGAATCTTCGTTAGTTTATCTCAATCATTATCTGTTTATTCTTAAGATAGTGCAAAGATACAAAAAACAAAAATACCCTCCACATTTGGGAGGGTATTTTTCTGCAAATGAGTGTGCAAACGTTTGCACTATATATAATCATGTTAGTTAGACTCTTCCAGACTGCGAAATCATTTCGGTGATACTCTGCACGAAACGCTTGTCAGCAGCCAGATCCTCTATGTTGAGGTGCATGCGGTAACGCCAGTAATGCTTAGGGTTAGCCGGGATATTGATACGCTCGGCATCAGCATCAGGCAGACGGAGAACCTCATCGGTAGCCAACCAGTCCTGGATGCTCAATATGCAGAGCATGGATGGAGAGGTGAGATGGCGGCTGATGATGTCACTAGCCAACCAGCCTGGGAGTGGATGAGGTGCTGGTCCCTGACGGTAGAGCATCGTATTGTAATACTCCTGGGTACGCTGGATATTCTCATCCCACCACATGCGCAGAGTAGGCATATCGTGGCTCGAAATGGTACATACCGAACGGTATGGGTTACGGCTCAGATGTCCGAACTTAACCGATGGATCCTTTGGCATGCTCTGGAGTTCCAAGCCCAACATCTTCAATTCGTCCATTACCCATGGCACACAATCAGGGACCATACCAAGGTCTTCTGCACAAACCAGCATGCGGGTAGCCTGAACCAGCTTAGGCAACTTTTTCATCGCCTCCTGATACCAGAACTGGTTGTTGCGGCGATAGAAATAGTCGTTGTAAAGGCGGTTGAACGCAGCCTTGTCATTATCATAGAGCGACTCGTAGATAAAGTCGAGCTGGGCTGAGATACGTGGATGGAAGACGCCAGGGTTAGTATGATCACGTACAAAGAGTACATCGCTGATCAGGGCATACAAGCCATCACGCAGCCAAAGTTCCTTCTCATCTGCTACATCAGCAAAGAGTGCCTCTACCTTGCGCTGGGTATCTACCTCTGGTTTCATCTGATAACGCTCGTCATCCAGACGGTCGAGATACTTCTCCTTCACCTCGCCGGCACGCTCATGGAACATACGGTCCAATACCCAATCGGTAATGAACGGACGGGTAAAACGGTCTTCCTGGAAGTGCAAACCATAGCTTTCTATCTCTTCACTGCTCATGGCAAGCGCCGGTGCAAACTGTCCGAGCAGACCATGTACACTGCTTACCGGAATCTCCCAGATACGGAAGAAGCCCAATACGTGGTCGATGCGGTAAGCATCAAAATATCTTGCCATGTTCTGGAAACGGCGGTTCCACCACTGGCAACCATCCTTCAGCATCTCAAGCCAGTTATAGGTAGGGAATCCCCAGTTCTGACCATTGGCAGAGAAGTCATCAGGTGGAGCACCCGCCTGACCATTGAGGTTGAAGTATTTAGGTTCCATCCATACATCGCAACCATTGCGGTTTACGCCGATTGGAATATCACCCTTTAAAATAACGCCCTTAGCCTTGGCATGCTCGTGAGCCTCCTGCATCTGGCGGTCCAGTACGAACTGTACGAAATAGAAGAACGCCACGTTCTTGTAAGCAGCAGTCTTAGGGTCGGCAAGCGCCTTGCGCTCAGCCTCATCCCAAACCTGATGATCTGACCACTGATTGAAATCAGCCGTACCATTCTTATCACGCAGGTATGAATACTGTGCGTAAGGAACCAGCCACAGTTCAGTATCCTGGAAGAAAGCCTTGTATTCGGCTGTCTTCATCATCTTTTCACCTTCCTGATTGAAGATTTGGCGCAAGTAATTTATCTTGAAATCATTTACTTTCTCGTAATCTATCTTATCCAGTGCGTTCAACTCAGCACGTGTTTTCTCAGCCTCAGCACGAGCCTTGGTATCCTTCAGCTCAGGGAGAGCATGGAGGTCGGCATACTGCGGATGAATAGCGAAGACGCTGATGCAGCTGTATGGATAACTGTCGGTCCATGTATGAGTGATAGTGGTATCATTGATAGGAAGGAGCTGGAGCACCTTCTGACCGGTAGAAGCCACAAAATCAATCATGGTCTTCAGATCACCGAAATCACCGATACCGGCACTCTTACGGGTACGCAATGAGAATACTGGCACCTGCGTTCCGGCAAGTTTGCGGTTATACAGAGGGAAGAAAGCCTGATCGAGTTCATAAGAGACCAACTCACCTGCCTTCATCTCCGGCAAATCCACGGTTCTGTTCATGCTGGTTTCCCAGAGAAGCTCGTTCTTTGCATTTCTGAAAGCAACGAACTTAAACTCCAGATGACCGCCCTCAAGATGAGTCGCATCAATATCAGCAACCCATTCATTATAGGTATGCTGAGTCATCGGAAGAATCTTCTGCACATCCCAGGCACCCAATGCTTTATCTGCACCCAATACACCCAGACGATCACCATCGCGAAGCTGAGGAGCACGGACTACCAAACGTACAATCTTGCTGCCCGTTTCCGGCTTCATCTTCTGTGGAGCCTGATGATTGATGCAATCGGTAAAGGCACTGCTGTAGAGGTAAGCATCCTCAGGCATAGCCTTCCAATGATCGTAAAGGGTATAAACCGCAGCCTTCTTGGCATTTACATCGAGCTGATGCTTAATCATAAGCCATTCGGTCTTGACTGCTCTTCCTTCACGTTCTACACTATAATAATAGGTATACGATTTTTCTGGTGATTCAACACACCAGTCGCATGCCCATCTTTCACCATCTGTTGTCTCGAGAGGAAGTTTCAGTTCACCTTCCTCCGTCTGAATGTTTACAGCGATCTGTTCGCCGAATATTGCTTTATATTCAATATTAAACTGTACTGTCATAAGACTCTTAAAGGCTCTTGAAAATGTTATAATTTATGTTTGATGCTACAAAGGTAAGAAAAACGAGCGAAAAACGTATCTGAAATTTGCATATTTTTTCCTCACAAATCATGCAAACGTTTGCACACCCCCACTCCGTAGAAACAATCAATTAATCGTTCATCTCATTTTATTCTGATTTTTTATCCTTGATGATGCTCACAGACAGCGCACCCGCTACCAGCAGAATACCTGCCACAATCATCATATCGCTCTGACGAGAACCCACCAGCCCCAGGATAGTTCCACCGCAGATGGCAGCCACAATCTGAGGAATACAGATGGTTCCGTTAAACAGACCGAGATAAGCACCCATGTGACCATATCCCTGCAAAGCATTGGTAACAAAGGTGAAAGGCATCGCCAGCATGGCTGCCCAACCGGCACCAATCATCAGGAACGGAACAAACTGCAGATACTGGTCATGCAGGAATGGTATCAGGGCAAAACCCACACCGCCGATAACCAGACTGACAGCGTATGCCACCTTCGTATTCTTAAACTGAGGGAGAATCACAGCCCAGATAACACTACCTACAGCCTGAACTGCAAAGAGAATGCCCACCCAGTTGCCTGCCTCCTGAAATGCTTCAGAAGCAGGGTCGGTCGTATTCCATACGGTTTCAGCGATGGCTCCCGTAGAATAATTCCAGAGATAAAGGAAACCAGCCCAGCAGAAGAACTGAACCAGTCCCACCTTCCAGAAGGTAGATGGCGCCTTGCGCAGCAAAGTAATCCAACCGGCCTTGTCTTCAGAAGCCTCAGCATTAGGATTCTTCACTCTTCCCTCTTCACTCTTCGCTTCATTATACTCCGCATACTGCTGTGGATTCCACTCCTTCACCTTCATCGTGGTGTAGATAACACAGAGAATCAGGATAGCCGCACCGATATAGAACGACCAGATGACAGAATCAGGAACCACACCCTTCTCAGCATAATTCTTGATACCGAGGAAAGTAAAGAGGAACGGGAAGATATATCCGGCTACAGAACCGGCATTGCAGAAGAAACTCTGGATAGAGTAAGCCTTTGCCTTCTGTTTTTCATTTACCATATCGCCTACCAGCATCTTGAACGGCTGCATCGCCATGTTGATGCTCGTATCGAGGAACATCAGCGCTATCAGACCGAAGAGCATCGCACCGCTCACGGTCAGTCCGAGCGAACCGGCATTCGGAAGCAGGCACATTACCAGGACTGCAATCGTAGCACCCACAAAGAGATAAGGGATGCGGCGGCCAAAGCGGCACCACGTCTTATCGCTCAACGTGCCCACGATAGGCTGAACCAGGATTCCCATCAGAGGAGGGAGAATCCAGAAATAACTCAAGTTGTGTGGGTCAGCACCCAACGTTGCAAAGATTCGGGAGATGTTGGCGCTCTGTAGGGCGTAGGCAATCTGTACTCCGAAAAATCCGAAGCTCAAGTTCCAGAGCTTCCAGAAACTTAAATCAGGTTTTTGTTTCATCGTTATATTGTTTTTATATTTTTATCTTGTTGTCCCTCTCACCACGAGTCGTGTTCTCACCACTCTTTTCTCAACCTCATCTCTAGGGATGGAGCCTTCCACCTGACCAATCAGGATATTGGCAGCTTCCTCGCCTACGGCTACACCTCGCTGCTCAACCGTAGTAAGCATCGGGTCGCACGCCTTGGCACGGTCACCATTGGTGAATCCGCAGATACTGATTTCCTCAGGCACCTTGAACCCCATCCGCTTGGCGGTATAGAGGATGCCGATTGCCGTATCATCATTGATGGCAAAGAAAGCATCCGGACGATCTTCCTCTATCAGAATATCCGGCGTTATTGCTTCGGCACTGGCACGATCATCGCAAATCTTCACCCAGTCAGGGTTCTCCGTCAAACCATGCTTTACCAGCGCATCATGATAACCGTTATATCGGTTCTTGGAGATTTCCAGATTCATCGGCGAGCCGTAGAAGGCAATCTTCTTGCAGCCCGTATCAATCATGTGGGTAACGGCAGTAAAGGCACCCATATAGTCATCTACCACCACTCGCGAGCAGTTCACGCCCGTACATATTCTATCATAGAAGATGAGCGGCACCCCTTTCTGCAGCAGCTTTTCGAAATGGTCATACTGCTTGGTATCCTTCGCCTGTGAAACGATGATGCCACAAACCTTGTTCTGATAGAAGTCTTCACAGATGGCCACCTCCTTATCGTAACGCTCGTTACTCTGCGCCACCATCACACGGTAACCTCTGGCTCTAGCCTCTTCCTCTATACCCGAAAGCACCGACATGAAGTAATAGTGTACCACCTGAGGCACAATAACTCCAATCACCTTCATCGGCTTCACCTTATTATGTCTTAAAGCTTCACCCAGGAAATTAGGAAAGAAGTTATGTTCACGCGCGTATTTCTGAATACGCTCCTTCTGGGCAGTACTGATACGAGAACTGTCCTTCAATGCCCGGCTCACTGTGGCAACACTTACGCCCAGGTCGCGAGCAATATCTTTCATTGTTATTATTTCTTTATCACCCATTGTTTTTAGATCTGCTGCAAAATTACGAAATATCCTCAATATCAGTTCAAAAATCTTGACCTAAATCAAGTAATTTCAGTGCAAACGTTTGCACAAAATAAATAACGGAATTAACACAAAAATAGTACAACATTAGAGAAAAGAACTTAATTTTGCACACAGAAACGACAAGTTTATGGGCAAACGCCCCATTCCTACCTTATATAATATAAGTAAGATGCCAGAAAGACTAAACAAGAGCCAGAACGGCATTTTGAGTAGGAACGACAACAACTTAAGCCAAGAAGAAAAGAAGAAAAAGTAAATAAATATAATACATTAACTTAAAAATCAAGCAAATGATGAAGCAGGTAAAAATTAAATTGCCTCTCAGAGCGTTGACCCTAGCAAGCGGTCTGCTTCTGACGGTGAGTTCCTTTGCGCAGAGTAATGCAATTAAGGGACATGTGAAGGATGCTTCTGGTGAGCCTATCATGGGTGCTACCATTACAGTTAACGGTAAGGCAGTGGGCATTACCGACATGGATGGTAACTTCTCAGTTGATGCAGCGCCAGGTGCCAAGATTACATTCACCTATCTGGGTATGACACCACAGACTGTGAAGGCATCTAGTAACATGAACATTACCTTGGAAGATGACTCTAAGTCTTTGAACGAAGTCGTTGTCATCGGCTACGGTGTGGCTAAGAAGAACGACTTGACAGGTTCCGTTACAGCTATCAAGCCTGATGAGAAGAACCATGGTATCATTACTTCCGCACAGGATATGATCCAGGGTAAAATTGCCGGTGTAAATGTAAACTCATCAACGGGTGCTCCTGGTGATGGTGCACAGATTCGTATCCGTGGTGGTGCTTCTCTTACTGCGAGCAACAACCCATTGATTGTTATCGATGGTATGCCTATGGATAACAATAATACAAAGGGTGTTAACAACCCTCTTTCTCTTGTCAATCCTAACGATATCGAGAGCTTCACCGTATTGAAGGATGCTTCAGCTACAGCCATCTATGGTTCCCGTGGTTCTAATGGTGTCATCATCATTACCACCAAGAAGGGTCGTAGCGGTCAGAAGCCACAGGTTTCTTACAATGGTACACTTTCAGTAAGTACTGTTGCCAAGAAGATGGATGTGATGAATGCTTCCGAATATACAGACTTCATCAAGAACTATTATGGTGAAGATTCTTCTGCCTACAAAGGTTTAGGCTGGAAGAAGTTCAATGAAGATGGAACTCCAGATTATTCTGCCGGCACATACGATACCGACTGGCAGGACGAGATTTACCGTGCAGCTGTCAGCCATGAGCATAATGTAAGTTTAACAGGTGGCATCAGCAAGCAGTCTTGGTCTATGCCATATCGTGTCAGCGTAGGCTACACTGGTCAGGAAGGTATCTTGAAGGGTTCTGACTATAAGCGCGTTACCGCAGGCTTCAACATCAATCCTTCATTGCTCGACAAGCACCTCAACCTGAACATCAACGGTAAGTATTCTTACTCAAAAACAAATCCAGGTGGACAGGATGCAGTAGGTGCAGCTGTCTCTATGGATCCTACCCGCCCTGTAAAGAGCAGCGACGAGAAATTCAAGAACTGGGGTGGCTATTGGCAGTGGGCATTACCTACTACCTCATATGACCCAACATTCCCATATAACCGTAACGACGATGCTCCTACTAACCCTGTAGAAAAGGTTGAAAATTACAACTTCCACAAGAGTGCAAACATTCTTTTGGGTAACATAGAGGCAGACTATAAGATTCATGGTTTTGAGGATCTTCATTTGCATGCTAACTTAGCTGGTGAATATAGCGATGGTGGTGAGTATACTCGCAACAACCCTAAATCCACATACGGATACTACTATGGAGGTACTACTGATAATACAGAGAAAAAGTATAACCTCGTAGCAACAGCTTATGCTCAGTATACCAAGGATTTCAATAAGGCTAACCATTTTGACATCACAGCTGGTTACGAATATAGCCACATGAAATATTGGGGAAACGAATGGAGCATATCAAGATATCCTAGTACAAATGAGGGAAAAGATGACGCAGGCAATCCTCTTGCAGGAACAGTTAAGTCTTCTAAAGAACTCTACTGGAAGGGACAGACTTATCTTGTGAGCTGGTATGGTCGTGCTAACTATTCTTTGTTGGATCGTTACCTCCTTACATTTACAGCTCGTTACGATGGTTCTAGCCGCTTTGCTGACGGACACCGTTGGGGTTTCTTCCCTGCAGCAGCCTTCGCATGGCGCGTTAAAGAAGAAAGTTTTCTGAAAGATGTTGAAGCTATCAGCGATTTGAAACTTCGTTTGGGTTGGGGTAAGACTGGTCAGCAGGATACAGGTAAAGAGTATTACACAGCTACCTATAAGAAGAGTACTGATAATCACTACACCTATCCTATTGGTGGTAAGGACAACAACCCAGGATTACTGTATCGCCCATTGGCATACAATGATGAACTGACTTGGGAAACAACTACCACATGGAACTTTGGTCTCGATTATGGTATGTTCGATCAGAGATTGGTAGTCAACTTTGATGCTTACTACCGCAAGACAACCGACTTGCTCAGCACAACAACCATCGCGGCAGGTCAGAACTTTGACAATGCGCTCTTGATGAATGCAGGTACATTGGAGAACAAGGGTTTTGAGGTTGCCATTACCGGTCGTCCTATCCAGACAAAAGACTGGTTCGTAGAGCTTAGTGTCAACGCAGCTTACAACAAGAACGAGATTACCGAACTTGCTGGTGGTCGTGATTTGATGGAGGCAGGTATGAAGGTCGGTCAGGATCAGGCAATCACCTATCATAAGGTAGGAAAGCCAGCCAACTCATTCCTGGTTTACCAGCAGGTATACGATCAGAACGGACGTCCAATCATGGGTTGCTATGTAGACCGCAATGGTGATGGTTCTATTGACGAGAACGATAAATACTTCTATAAGAACATTGTAGCTCCTTGGACTGGTGGTTTCAGCTTCAAGATTGCATACAAGAACTGGGACCTCGGAAGTAACTTCCGTGCAAGCCTCGGAAACTATCTCTACAATGGATACGCTGAGGGTGCAATAAATACGAAAGAGATTTGTAGTGCTAAGGGATATTACAAAAACAGCACAAAGGATATTGTAAATTTGGGCTGGACTTCATACAACTATCCTCTTACTGACTACTTCGTTCAGAATGGTAGTTTCCTGAAGTGCGATAACATCACTTTGGGCTATAATTTTGATAAAGTATTGAAGATGGGTAACTACAAGGGTATCTCAGGTCGTATCTACGCCTCATGCTCTAACGTGTTTACTATCACAAAGTATAAAGGTATTGACCCTGAAGTAACATCAGGTAAGGATGACAACATCTATCCACGTTGCCGCACATTCCTGCTCGGTCTGAACCTCAACTTCTAACAATTTAAAATAGATTTCAATATGAAACTCAATAAATTCAAAACAATCGTCCCTGCTGCAGCTCTTCTGCTTTCTGCAAGTTTGTGCTCTTGTATGGATGATTTGAACAAGGGAAACATTGACCCAACTGTTGACCCGGATCCTAACATCACAGGCTTGTACAGCAAGTGCTACGCTGGTCTTATCATGGAAGGTAATGACGGTACTGCCGATTTCACTATCGATGATAACGGTAAGTCAACTCTTCTCCGTAACATATTCAACTTCAACGAACTTCCTACAGATGAGGCTATCTGTTGGTGGTCGGATGGTGGTCTCACCGATATCAGCTACAATAAGTTCGATGCAGGTAATGCAACCTTGAAGTATTTGTACTATCGTCTGATGTCAAACATCTCTTATGAGAACCATTTCTTAAGTCTCGATGCAGCAAAGGCTGATAAAACTAAGTATGCAGAGGTTCGCGTCATTCGTGCCTACAGCTATTTACTGATGCTCGACTTCTTTGGAGATCCTACATTCATAGACAAGATTTCAGCAGAGACACCACGCCAGGCACACTCTTACAATTCAAAGTTTGAGGAAGGCAAAACATATACTCGCGCTGAGCTTCTTCAGTTAGGTCGTGAGTTCTTGTTCAACTGGGTAGAAAGCGAATTGCTTGCTGCAGAGCCAGACCTGTTGGAGGCAAAGCCAGAGACAGATACAGATCCTGACTATGGTCGTGTAGACCAAGGCACATGCTGGTTGCTCTTAAGCCGTCTGTACCTCAATGCTGGTACATACCTCAATAACGATGGTCAGAACAATCCTTATTGGAACAAGGCTCTCGAATATGCTGAGAAGGTTATCAATTCTCCATATAAGCTCTTCGATGACAGCAAGATGTCTAACGAGGCAAAGGCTAATGGCTACAAGCCATACGACTTGCTCTTCATGGGCGATAATGGTTCAAATGGTGCAAGCTGCGAGGCTCTTCTTCCATTGATGCAAGATGGTGCTATCACTCAAGGATGGGGTGGCTCACTCTTCTTTGTTGCTGCTCTTTGGGATGCTACTATGCAGACTGTTGTAGACAAAGATCCTGCCACAACAGGTAATACTTGGTCCGGTATGCGTGTTCGTCCACAATTCGTAGAGAAGTTCTTTACAGATCCTAACGTTGTTGTAGGCAAGAAGACATCAGAACTTCGCGCTATGAACATTGACGATCGTGCTCTCCTCTGGGGTATGGGTAATGATGACGGCAAGCGTACATTGTCAGTTGTTGATAACGATAAATTCATCAAGGGTATTGCAACAACAAAGTGGAATAATAACTATTCTAACAATGGTACTCCTCATGATAATTTCTGTGTAGATATCGACTTCTTCCTCTTCCGTGTTGCAGAGGCTTATCTCAATGCTGCAGAGGCTGAGATGCATATCAATGGAGAGGGTTCGGCTAAGGCTAAGAGCTATATCGATGCTCTTCGCAACCGTGCTCATGCAGAAGTTCATGCTTCTTACACTCTTAACGATATGCTCGATGAGCGTGCCCGTGAGTTGTATTGCGAAGGTCTCCGCCGTACCGATTTGATCCGTTTCAACCAGTTTGGTGGCAGTCAGGCTACATACAATTGGGAACTCAAGGGTGGTAGCGCTAATGGTACAACCTTCGCCAAGACCTATAATGTATATCCTCTCCCATCTTCAGAGGTTCTTTCTAACAAGAACTTGACACAGATTGATGGATATAACGAGGTCAAAAACTAAAGTATAATAGAATTATAAAAGAAAACGCAATATGAAGAATAAATATATAATTGGTGCTCTGCTTGTCGGCATCATCAGCTTATTCGCATCATGTTCGGATGACAACGACTCAAACCCAACGCTGATTCAGCCTACGGAGTTCAAGTTGAATACTCCAGAATATGTAAATTCTACTATTGACTTGGCGCATTCTACAGAATTAGGCCTTACATGGTCACAGCCTAAGTACACAGCAGACAATGCTCCAATCAATGTAACATACGAGATACAGGTTTCTCCTACTAACTCTTTCACAGTTTCTACTGACGAAGCTGCGGCAGACGAAAGTGGCGAAAAGGTGCCAGACTACGCTGTTCTTAGCAATACCACACAGAGATGTGATATTTCAGCCTCTGCTGAAGAAGTTGACAAAGCTTTGGTGAAGATTCTGAAATGGAAAGAAGACAATGTTCCTGCTGAGCAGGAGGTGTACGTTCGTATGAACGCTTTCATTCTGGAAGGCACAAATCATCTGAACCCTATCGCATCAAACTCAGTAAAGCTTAACGTAAAGCCTTACTACATAGAGTTGAAGGATGCTACTCCTATCATGTGGTATCTTGTAGGTAACATGTTCGGAGGCAATTGGGGCGATAAGAAGGAAGATATTGGCGTAAAAGCTTTCCCTATGTTCCTGAAGCCTAACTACTCTTACGACAAGAAGACTGGTGCAGGCGAGGTAGAATACACAAACTACTTCATTACGGGTGATTACAAGGACAATGGAGACGTTGATGGAGCAGGTTTCAAGATTCAGTCAGACTTCGATTGGACTCACAGTATGAATTCCAAGGGCAACACTGCGGGCACAATAGTATATCGTGCTACTGAGGGCGAAAGTGGTCACATCGTAGCTCCAAAAGCAGGTTACTTCACAATCACAATTAACACTGCAGACAATACTGCTACAATGAAAGAATACGAGGGTACAGTGAAGGATTATGGTACTATCCAGATTGCTGGCTCATTCAACGATTGGGCAGATACTCCAATGCTTCCTTACAATACTGAGGGCGTTGAGAACCATGCTTGGTACTACGTAATGGAAGTTCCTGCTGGCGAGACTGCACAGTTCAAGTTCAAGATTGCAGGATCTTGGGATACAAGCTGGGGATATGGCGCAGAAGATGGCGCTATCAACATGTATGGTAAATGTGGTACAGGTGGTAACTCTAACCTCGGCTTGGCAGAAGGCAAGTATGTCATCTCATTCAACGACATCACAGGTGCATTCAGCATCGTTAAATTGTAAATCACTTAAAGTATAGACAATTATGATTAAGAAAATATTATTGGGAATGACCCTGCTGATGTCTATGGTATCTTGTACCGAGGACTACACAGATTGGGGTAACCCACAGAGCAATCCTGAGGAGGAAGCTGTATCATTTGGAAACGGTAGCGTTACTCCAGAAGGTGTCATCAACTTGGCAGATGTTACAGGAGATAAGGTAAAAGTAGCGAGCATTGTTGCTCCTACTTCTACCAAAGATACTTACACGCCTAGTTTCAAGATTAATTTCGATGGTCAGTCATTCGACATTGATGCTAATGGTAACATGGCAAAAGCTGACTTGGTAAATTACATCACAGGTAAGTTTGGCAAGCGCCCAACAGAGCGCGACCTTGATGCCACTCTTGACGCATGGCTAAGCAATGGTTCAACAGCCGCAAAGATGGCTACATCTGCAAAATTCCAGGTAAAGGCTGTTCCAGAGGCTCCATTCATAGATGCAGCTTACTACCTCGTAGGTGACTTGACCGGATGGGGTTTGGATACCAAATTGAAATTTGCTCACTCTGATGTAGACGTTTATGAGGATCCTGTATTCACCCTTATGTTTACAACAACTAAGGACAATCAATGCTGGAAGATAATTCCACAGGGAAATGTAGATGCTGGTAACATTTGGGCTGTAGAAAATGCTCCTAAGGGTGTTGTTGGTATTGAACAAGATGGAGATAACGCTATGAGCGGTAAACTTCTTACTACCAACTCTAAGGGTAATAAGGCTGGCGCTGGTAAGATTGCCAAGGCAGGTATGTATCAGATGACAATCAACATGATGGACTACACTTATACCATCAAGCAGATTGCACCAGAATATTACCTTGTAGGTGCATTGCAGGACTGGAAAGCTGATAAACCTGAATACAAGACTTGTCTCATGTATGCAGAAACTCCTATGGTTCAGAGCTATACTACTAAGTGGAATGGCGATGCAAATCTAAAGATTATGCTTGGTAGCGATTTCGGAAAATGGGAAAATGCTTATGGTAGTGCAACAATGGCTGACGCCAATACTCCAACAGGTAGCTTAAAAGCTGACAATAATGCTGGTGCCATCATTTGCCCTGAAAAAGGTGCATTCTATACCTTTACTGCAGATTTCTCTACCATGACTTACAAATGGACAAAGCTCGAGAACCAGAATCCTACAGCATACGAGAAAGTTGGTCTTATCGGTGTTGGTGGCGATTGGGACAATGATGTTGACATGACAGAGGTTACTCCTCACAACTGGTTTATTGAAAAAACCATCCCTGAAGGTAGCTTCAAGATCCGTGCTAACCATGAGTGGAACGATGCAGCCAACTGGGGCTTTGCAGAGGGTCAGAAATTCTCTTCAACTGGTAAGTTGATTACAAGCGGAGGCAGTAAGGATATTAAGATTGCTGCTGGCAAATACCGCATCTTCTTCAATGATATTACTCTCGAGTATGCTATCATTGCTGTTGCAGAATAAACATTTATTTTAATAATACATTATAGGCGGCTCTCAATTCCGGGAGCCGCCTATTTTTCTTTCTCCCCATCCTTTTCAAGTATTTTTTCCCTAAAACCTTGGAAGTTACGAGGAAAAGTCGTATCTTTGCAGAAGAAAAGCTATAAAAAAGAAATTATGGGACATCAAGAAGATATTGTAAAAACTGAAAGTAAAATCATTGTCATCAGGGATACGCAAGTCATCCTTGACAGAGATGTTGCTGAATTGTATGGCGTAACAACCAAGGTGGTTAACCAAGCCATAAGAAACAATCCAGATAAGTTTCCTTCTGGATATGTTATCGAACTGACTAACAGCGAGAAAGAGCATGTGGTCAAAAATTTTGACCACCACGACAGCCACCGCCATTGCCATCATTGATACTTTCACTCAACTTCGCAAGTTGGCAAGAACCATAGACAAGGTGAATGAGGATGCAAAGGAGCAGGGCATTTTACCAGACAAAGCAACAGAAGGTAAGATACAAGCTGCTATGAACGAAGTCTTCGCAGATAAACATTTCAAAGAGTTAGAAAACATTCCTTTCCCAAAAGTGGAAATAGTAGGTATTGATGACTTTTTGAAATATCTCAAGAAATAATTTTATCAGGATTTAGCGTTTATTGCCTAGTTGTGGAAGAGTATTCTGCCGAGGAATAAGTTTGCTGTTAACCGGAAATAGTGTACAGGCGAATGAAGAACAGCTAACTAGCCGTACGGTTGCCAGTAGGCTGTTCTACTGGAACAGCTAGCGTAAATGCCTGTATAATTGTTGTAAGTAAGGAATAAGAAAAAACTCTTCACTCTTCACCTTTCCTTCGGAATCCCAAGTGTTTATCGGCATTCCAAGGGGTGAAGAGTTCTTGGGCACTCTTCACCCACTCTTCACCACTCTTCACCCTGGCTGGTTCAGCGGAGGATGTGTCATAAGTTTATGATTCACCCTCTTCTTGTTGTTGAAAGAGATAGGATATGTTGTTGAGACAGTCAGTATCTTCGGTCGCACAACAGCTGTTGTGCGCTTGCATAGCAGCAGATATGCGCATGCACAACAGGTGATGTGCATGCGGTGGCCAACTGTTATGCACCCAGCTGTTATCCAGACTTATGACGCACCCTCCTCAGGGATGCCTAGCGGTTTTGCGCTGCAATTTACGCCTGTTGGTCTTTGGAATCGGTGAAGAGTGGTGAAGAGTGGGTGAAGAGTCGCTGTAAACTCTTCACCACTCGGAATGCCGATAAACACAGGGGGGCGAAGGAAAGGTGAAGAGTGAAGAGTAAAAGCGTGTTCGCTTGCTGAACAAAAAAATGGGGCGCAAACTGCTTCCATGAAAGGAATCGCCTGCGCCCCTGATATTTTTGCTTATGAGTAAATGAGCACCCTAAGATTAGAACTTGTAGATAGCACCAAATGAAATGTTGCTGGCATCTACACCAAGTCCGAACAAGGTAATTCCGAGAGTCGCCTATTTTTCGTTATCCCCATCCCTACATTTTTCCCTAAAACTTTGGAAGTTATGATAAGACTTAACATCGCTCCAACAAGGATGGTAGCCAATCTGCCATCGGTGAAGGACAACTCAACATTCCACAATTGTATTGTAGATTAAGGAAAGAGAACCGGATACGATGCTTAGGAGCATATTTTTCCTTATAGACAGACAAACTTCTTCCACTCACACAATTCTCCGCCTTTACTTCTATCGGAATAATCTCATCGTTCCATTGTATAACAAATTCAATCTCCGCCCTACTGTCAGGTGACCAATAAAAGGGGACTTCCCTTCGAAGTATAGGCATGAGAGATTGTAAAATAGCATTTTCTGCCATTGCCCCTTTAAACTCTGTATAATTAGCCGTTGGACTAACAATAATACTACTCGGCAACTTGGCAAGACGGCGTAAGAGGCCACAATCGCAAGCATAAAGTTTGAATGCGCTCAAATCTTCGTATGCAGACAGAGGGAAGAGAGGTCTTGTTATGTTGTTGATACGATAAATCATACCTGCATCTTCCAACCAAAGCAGAGCATCCTCATAGTCTTTAGCTCTTGCCCCAGGCTTAACTACCTTATAAACAAACTTTCTATTTTCCTTTGCCAGTTGAGATGGTAAAGAATGCCAAATGGCATGAATTCGTGGTATTTCACGTGGCTCTGCATATTTGGCGAAATCAAGTTCGTACAAATCCAAAATATCCTGCAAGATGGCATCAACATTTTCCATACCTTGATTTTCCAACATTGCACATGCAGCATCAGGCATACCGCCACACACTAAATATCTTCGATACTCCAATTTTAATTTGTTTAGGATAATCTCCGGAAGTTTCTCTATGGCAGTTAGTTGTTCAATATATTCATAGGTATGGATATCGCTTGCACGCAAAAACTCCTTAAAAGAAAGAGGATACATGCGTACAACTCTTACTTTACCTACAGGAACTGTCATCCTTCGCTTTTTGACAGCAACCCCCAAGAGAGAACCTGCTGCCATGATATGATACTCAGGCGCATCCTCACAAAAATATTTCAAACAATTAAGTGCCTCCTCGCATTCTTGGATTTCATCAAAGATTATCAAAGTTTTTCCCGCAATGATGGGTACATCACAAAAAAGCGCTAATTCCTTGATGATTCTTTCTGGCATTTTGGTGTTTTGAAATACAGACTTCAGTTCTTCTTGCCTATCAAAATCAAACTTAGCGCAGTATTCAAAACTCTCCTTGCCAAAAGTTTCCATTGCCCATGTCTTACCTATTTGTCTTGCTCCTTGCAAAAGAATAGGCTTTCTCATTGGAGCGTCTTTCCACTCCTTAAATGTACTGATTATGTCTCTACTGATTCTCATAAATTACATTATTTAGTGCAGTTTTGTGTGATGCTAACACACTTTTCCGCACTTACCTGTGCAAATTGTTGCTTTTGAGGGCAAAGATACAAAAAAATATCGAAAATCATAAGCTCTTAATGTTTTTTTAAAAAAATCACATGATTTTCTTTGATTTTTAGGACAATCCAAATATAAAAGATGAGGAAAACGAGGATTTAGTCACAGCAACCATTCAAGATATATGTTGATGGCTGCAAAGCTATAGTAACCTTATTTGATAATATGATAACGTCTTGCACAAGATCTATTATCCAGAACAGAGGTGGAGATGCCTTTTGGGCTGTGTTATGCTGAATACATAGAGCTAATTCTTTATCACCCTCTCAACATTTTTCCCTAAAACCTTGGAAGTTACGAGGAAAAGTCGTATCTTTGCCAACGAATAGCAATATTGCGTCCACGACCTTATAAAGCGTAAGCAGATGGCAAGATTTATAGACCCACGTGTCGATTGGGCTTTCAAGAGGATATTTGGAAGCGAAGACACGAAAGAATGTCTGATCACATTCCTCAACGGACTGTTTGAAGACGAGTTGGTAATCAAGGACGTGACGTTTGCTAAGACCGAAAAACTTGGCTTGCGCCCCGATGACCGCGGTGTGGTCTTCGATGTCTATTGCATCACAAACGAAGGCAAGCATGTCATCGTTGAGATGCAGAAGAAAGAGCAGGAATACTTTGCCGACAGGGCATTGTATTACACGGCACGTGCCATTGTGCAGCAAGGCATCCGTGGAATCTGGGACTACCACTTGGCTCCAGTCTATACGGTATGTTTCATGGATTTCGTGTCGGATAGTCCGGTGCTAAAGAAGTTTCGTACCGACTTGGTGCTTACCGACTTGCAGACACGCCAGCGAGTGTCCGACAGGATGCGTATTGTGTACCTCCAGTTGCCATTGTTCGACAAGCGCACGGAGGCAGAGTGTATGGATATATTTGATTGTTGGATTTATATAGTGAAGAATATGAACATGTTTGAACAGATGCCATTCAGCGAGAAGTATCCAGTCTTCCGCAAATTGGCAGAAATAGGCGACCTCCGCAAGCTCTCCCGAGAGGAACTAGAGCTGTATGACGAGGACATCAAGAATATGCGTGATATATATATTACCAGGCGGCTCTCGAACATATCGGGAGCCGCCTTTTTGTATGCCTTTACATTATGCAAATCTATGAAAATCGTATTAAGCCTTCTGCACGTTTTCAAGATTTTTATGATTATATTCTTTAATAGACAATGGGATGGATTTTTGCACTTGCTTGTTGAATTCGCATTCTTTGTCTTCTATGAAAGATGATGCATATATATATAATAATGTGATAACTTGTATCTTTTGGTGTAAAATATTACAGGGCAAACGCATTAAACTTTTTACCTTTTAACATATATGTATTTAAGCCGTATCTTATTGATTATTAACTATATATATTTGTTTATATTAAAAATATTTTGTATCTTTGTAAGGAATAATCAAACAATTAAAAGGTACAAAATGAGCATTATTAAGTTATCTAAACAAATTCCAGACCCAAGAGTCACCGGACGAACTGTTCATAAAATGGAACATATCATCTATATTA